>Ga0156254_106_pt1 | contig 91340 bp, 87 predicted proteins | sample RifCSPlowO2_12_FD_107901 | JGI IMG/M metagenome (GOLD analysis project Ga0156254, IMG submission 107901) | Candidatus Taylorbacteria bacterium RIFCSPLOWO2_12_FULL_43_20
CTTGAAACGGATACAAAAAAACGAAAATGTCATTCAGGGGGCTTTGAGAAAATCGGGATTGTTTTATGTTAAAGGTGATTTGTGAGGGTCAGTAGATCAAATAAATCTGCTAACTGTAATATTTTTTTCTTCTGTCATTCCCTCCCTCCCTGTCATTCCCGCACAGGCGGGAATCTAGGGTTTATCTGCATACTCTGGATTCCCGCTTTCGCGGGAATGACGCCCGTCGGGGTTGTGAGGGATTACAGAGGCAGTACCTCTTGCATTATGTATAGCATATATGCTATGCTATACTAAACTTATTAACATTAATAATCCGTATGAACAAGCTGCAACCCATAGCAAAACTTATTAAAGAATTGCGCGAAGAGCGAGGCATAACACAAAGTCAATTCGCCGACAAACTCGGAACCACTCAAAGTGTCGTGGCGCGCTTTGAGAATGGGGAGCAAAATTTTTCGGCTGAGATGCTTTTGAAAATCAGCGATGCTCTGGAAAAAAACGTCATCAAAGTGGCCGACCGTAACTTATCAATAAAAATTGAAGGGGGAAGAAAACTTAAAGGAACAGTCAGCGTCAAAAATTCAAAAAACGGCGCGGTTGCCGTGATATGCGCGGCCCTTCTCAATGATAGCCGGAGTGTGATAAAAAATGTGCCAAAAATCGAGGAGGTATACCGCCTTGTGGAGGTTCTCGAAAGCATTGGCGTCGCGGTAAAGTGGGCAGGCAATGATTTGGAAATAACTCCTCCGGATAAGTTTGAAATGCACAGCATCAATATTGAAGCGGCCGCCAAAATACGGAGCATAATATTGCTCGTTGGCCCACTCCTGCACAAAATGAAAAAGTTCAGCATACCTCTCGCCGGAGGATGCACGCTCGGTTCAAGAACAGTACGTCCTCATTTCTTTGCACTGGAAAATCTTGGGATAAAGATAGAAGCAAGAGATAATGAATATTTGATTTCGCGGGGCAAGCTCGTGCCCGCGGAAATTGTTTTATACGAGTCCGGAGATACCGTGACGGAAAACGTGATTATGGCTGCCGCACTCATACCGGGACAAACCACGATCAAAATGGCGTCCGCCAATTACCAGATACAAGAGCTGTGCTTCTTTCTTGAAACCATTGGCGTAAAGATTGAAGGCGTTGGTACCACGACTTTACACGTGCATGGTAAACAAAAAATAAGCGAAAAGGTGGAGTACTACCTGAGCGAAGATCCTATAGAATCAATGTTTTTTATTTCGGCGGCTATTGTCACGAACTCGAGCATATTGATCAAGCGCTGTCCGATCGAATTCCTGGAGCTGGAGCTTCTAAAACTGGAAAAAATGGGATTCAAGTACACTAAGACAAAGCCGTACAAATCTATGAACGGAAAGACTGATCTCGTAGATATCAAAACCGCTCCATCCAAGCTCACCGCCCTCACAGAGAAAATAGCGCCGAGGCCTTTTCCCGGCCTCAACATGGACAATCTTCCCTTTTTTGCAGTTATGGCCACGCAAGCCAAGGGAGAAACTTTAATCCATGACTGGCCTTATGAAAAAAGAGCATTCTATTATAAAGAGCTTGATAAATTGGGAGCAGACACGACACTTTTGGATCCTCATAGAATAATGATAAAAGGTCCGGTCAAGCTAAAAGCCAATGAAATAGTGTCCCCTCCAGCCCTCCGGCCAGCTGCTATCATCCTCGTCGCGATGCTGGGAGCAGAGGGTGTATCCATACTGCGAAACATATATTCTATCAATCGGGGCTATGAGGACATGGTCGCGCGTCTTAACAAGCTGGGCGCGAAAATCACCATTCTGCGCGACTTGTAACCTGTAGATGTGTAGACCTAACGCGTTTGATGTCAGATAGGAAATGGTTTAAATAAGTCGAATTGCATAAATCCTACATAAAACATGCAAATTATTGAAGTAATACCAATAGCACGCGGAATTTCTCATGAAAAGCTTACATATTTCGGGCCGAACGAACTAACCTCCGGTTCTATTATTGAAGTACCTTTGAGAAAAAAGGAAGTGCCGGCCATAGTAGTCGGCTCGCATGATGCCTTAGATCTCAAGTCGGAATTGAGAAACACCAAGTACGAAATAAAAAAAATATCAAAGAAAAAGCCCTCTGCTTTTTTTCTGCCGCAATTTATCCAAAGCGCCGTCAAAGCCGCCACTTACTTCGCCACTTCACCGGGAAGCATGCTGGCCGCCCTCTTCCCGTCAACAATAATGAAGAACCTCGGCGCTGCCAAATTTGTTAATCATGAAATAATCACCGAAGAGAGAGCGCACGAAAAGTACATCTTACAAGCGCCGGATGATGAAAGAATCGCCAACTATAAAAGCTTGATCCGTGAAGAATTCGCAAAAAAATCTTCAGTTTTCTTTATGCTGCCCACCATTCATGACATAAAAAACATGGAGGCAAGACTTGGCAAGGGCATAGAGAAATACACGTTCGCTCTTCACAGCTCTCGCACGCAAAAAGAAATCGTCTCTGTTCTAGATAAGCTTAGCGAGGAAAAACATCCCGTGCTAATACTCGGAACCGGTTCTTTTCTTTCCATCCCCCGCCCGGATATACGAGCGATAATCATAGACAAACACAATTCTCAGTCATACAAAACTCAAGCACGGCCATACATTGATTTTAGGGTTTTTGCCGAAATTTTGTCCGAACAGACAAAAGCCAGGCTTGTTGCCGGCGATGTTTTTCTGGACGTTGCCACCATACAAAGATACAAAGACGGAGAATTCCAAGAACTATCGCCGTTGAAATTTCGGTCGCTGTCATCAGCAACAGATAGCATTGTAGACATGAGGAAATACAAAGAGGAGTCCAAGAGATTCAGAGTGATAAGCGACGAGCTTAAACAATTGGCTGAATCAAATAAAACTGACAATGAACATCTCTATATCTACTCCGCCAGATCAGGCCTCGCTCCGACTATAATTTGCGCCGATTGCGGAAACATAGTTACATGCGCCAAGTGCGGAGCAAATATGGTTCTGCACGCGAGTCAGAAAGGAAATTTTTTTCTCTGCCACAGCTGCGGCCAAAGAAAAGATCCGAGCGATACTTGCGCCACGTGCGGAGGATGGCGGCTAACTTCCTTGGGTATAGGGCTTGACCGCATATCAGCGGATCTCGGCAATATGTTTCCGGATATAAAAATCTTCGTCATGGACAAGGAGACAGCGCCCACTTATAAAAAAGCCAAAGAAATCGCGTCTAAATTTTACGCCTCGCCCGGCAGTATTCTCGTGGGAACAGAAATGGCCCTGCCTTATCTGGATCAGGTGGAAAACGCCGCCATCGCCAGCATTGACTCGCTGTTCTCAATACCCGACTTCAGAATCACGGAAAAAATAATGTCTGTAATAATTAAAATGCGTTCAATAGCCCAAAAAAGAATAATCCTGCAGACAAGAATACCGGATGAAAAAGTTTTTGAGTACGGAGCCAAGGGAAATATTTTGGATTTTTACAAAGATGAAATTGCGCGAAGAAAACAGTTTAATTTTCCCCCTTACTCTGTACTGGTGAAAATATCGGTAGAAGGAGCGAAAAACGACACAGTGTTGAAAATGAGCCGTTTGCAGGCCCGGCTTGGAAGCAAGCTGGATATATTTCCTTCTTTCATAAAGAGCAAATCCGGTAAATCCATAATGCACGCCCTTCTCAGGGTGCCAAAAGACAAATGGCCGGACAGCGAGATCATCTCCGTTGTTTCATCGCTTTCTCCAGAGTTTACTGTAAAAATAGATCCGGAAAGTCTGCTTTAAGAAGTTTGAAATATTTTGGACACAAACAGGCCTATTCGTATATACTGGAGCAATGAAAAAAATTGTGCAAAAAGATGACCTCGTCCTTCGAATGACCGCCCTGTCCGTCCCACCCGATGAAATAAAAAGTGCAAAGATAAAAAAAATTATAGAAGAGATGAGAAGCGCTCTAGCGCAAGAATCCGACGGTGTCGGTCTGGCCGCTCCGCAAATCGGCTATTCTCTACGTATTTTCATAGTATCCGAAAAAGTATTCTCTATAGCGAAAGAAATGGGAGAAAAAAAGATCCAAGATGGCGAAATAAGACAAAGCCATAATAAAGGTTTAGTATTTATAAATCCCGAAATAATCAAATTGTCCAAAGAGAAAAGAAATCTTGAGGAAGGGTGCCTGTCGGTTAGGCCTTTCTACGGCAAGGTGGAACGCCGAACTCGCGCTAAAATCCGTTTCCTTGACGAAAAAGGAAATGTCGTCGAGAGAGGCGCTAGCGGACTCATGGCGCAGATATTCCAGCATGAGGTTGATCATCTGAACGGAATACTTTTTACGGATAGAGCCAAAAACATTAAAGAGATAGACGTCCTTAATGAAAAAGATGGACTATAATTTCGTATTTTTCGGAAATCCAAAAGCAAGCGTATCCGTGCTGGAAAGCATGAGAACTGAAGGAATGTCTCCCTCACTTGTCGTAAGCGGGCAAGACATGCCCAAAGGAAGAGGGATGAGAATGTACCCCTCAGATGTCAAAGCGTGGGCGATGGCAAATAAAATCAGCCATATTGAGCCATCGGGATTCAACGACCCGGTTTTCGTAAGTCATGTCCTTTCCAAAAAATGGAACTTCTTTTTGGTTGCCGCCTATGGCAAAATCTTGCCAAAGAGCATACTTGAAGCTCCGGAAAAAGGCGCGATAAACGTGCATTTCTCTCTTCTTCCCAAACACAGAGGCGCCACCCCCTTAGAGTCGTCTATTCTTTCCGGAGATAAGGAAACCGGAGTGAGCATCATTCTAATGGACGAACAAATGGACCACGGACCCGTGCTGGCCCAAGAAAAATATGTAATGCCCGACCCCCTCCTATCCGCCGGTAAACTCGGTGATGAGATCGGCAAAATAGCCGGTAAACTTCTGCTAAAAACGCTTCCGGATTTTTTATCCGGAAAAATCAAACCTGATCCGCAAGACGACACACGAGCCACATACTGCGGAAAATTTGATAAAAAAGCCGCCGAAATTGATCTTCGTGGCGACCAAATATCAAACTGGAGAAAAATTAAGGCATTTGAAGATACGCTGAAACCTCATTTTTACGCTGAAAAAAATGACAAGCGTCTGCGCGTAATCATAAAAGATGCCGACTTCATAAGCGGCCGCCTGATCATAAAAAGAGTAGTTCCCGAATCAGGAAAAGAAATTTCATTTGAAGAATTCAAAAAACAATTTACAAACTTTTCTTGAAGAACGTGCCGTCTCCGGACGCCATTGGGATTTATGATTTCAATATTTCCGACACTTCCCTGCCCTCCACCCATTCTTCGCCAAGAGCGCTTACCGACGTGTAGAGATAGACTAAACCGGCAGATATGAGAACACAACCAACAAGAACAACGTGAGACACCCATTTTTCCGCTTTTTGATTCCAACTGAACAGTGTTTCTATAGCCATATTGATTATAGGACTTAAGTCCTATGATTATTTATTGTAACCTTTTAATATTCTTTTTATAATTTGACCGCCTTTTTTCAGAAGAGTAATATCCTTGCTTTTTTTAGAGGAGAGTTCTCTATTAAGCTCATCCTTGACCGCGTCAATAGCGGCGTAAAGATCGCTTTTTGACGCTTCTGCTCGAATATGGACCTTACTCATGTGAAAATTCGCCTCCGCTCGGAACATATTTTCTCCCGCCTGATGATGATTGGTCGTCTTTTCCACTTCAAACATGATAAGAGCGCTCGCGTCTCCGGCAGTGATGAATTTGGAAAGAGAGTCCATTTTTTTCTCAATATAATTTGAAATTGCAGGAGTAAGGGTAGTATTGGTAGCTTTGGTTTGTATGTTAATCATATTTGCAGTTTGATTAGCGGATAACTCTGAAAATTATATCATCAGACATGCGTGAATCCAACTTCCTCATAGATCAATTGAAAGAATTTTACTCGGCGAATGATGTCCGCTTATTATCCTAACCCTGCCGGCTGGTAAATTAAAATGTAGTGCCATAATTCTCACAATTCTCTTGTTGGCGAGATTTTTTTCCGCCTTTTCGCGGACAGATACTTGAAATTTGTTGCCGCTTATTACAGAGATCTGCTCTTCTTCGGCTCCGGCGATCGCTTTTACGCTAATATACATGGTATAATTATACATCATTGAGAATGTATTATTTCATTCATGAGACGAATAAGATCAGTAAAAGAACACATTAAAGGTCTTGAAAGGGACCTACTAATCGTTCTTCTAAGCATAACGTTCGCCGTTCTACTTGTTAAAACGGAAGCCCTTGAAGCTTTCCTTTCCGCTACTTCAGAGATGAAGATAATCGGAAGTGTTGTCTCCGGCATTTTTTTCACGTCTATATTTACAGTCGCGCCGGCAACAATAGCTCTGGCAGAGATCGGACAAACAATATCTCCATTTACTGTCGCCCTTTTTGGTGCTCTTGGCGCTATGATGGGTGACCTCATCATACTTTTTTTTATCAAAGATATTTTTGCCGAGGATATCAAGGGCGTGTTCAGAAGATCGAAATGGAAGAAATTTCTTTCACTCTTCCATATGGGACTTTGGAGGTGGATGATGCCACTTATAGGAGCAGCTATTATCGCCTCCCCGCTTCCTGATGAACTTGGTTTGACCTTTATGGGAATTTCAAAGATTAAAAAAACAGTCATTATGCCTTTGGTTTTTCTCATGAATTTCGGAGGCATTATCGCCATAATATATGTAACCAGATTATTTCAGTAGATCTTGCCGCTGTATTCAAAACACCACCCCAGGGGTGGTGTTTTGAAAGTGGGAAAAATAACTTGTTATCCGCTTTGCCTAGCTTGCCCTCCTTTCCTGCCCGCCTCTCGCGCTTCCTCAGAAGTGAATTCATGGGCGGTGCCTTTCTCATGACTCGCCTTACCGCCCTTGCTGGCAATTTCGCGCTGTTTTTCCGGATCCATTGAGGCAAAACCTCTTTTGTTTTTTCCTGTGGCCATAGTTTTAATTAATTAAATAAATTTCTAAATTAGTCAGTTATATTATTTTTGGTTAGCAATTTCGTATCCGTGATCGACCTTTAGCAACAGTGTAATGAACAGACCTTAAATAAAGATTAACTTCCGCTTTTAAGCAAAAAAAAACCGAATTGATTCGGTTTTTTTATGGATAAAATTGTTAAAGACTGTAAGTGTGCAACCCGACCGTTCCTGTTCGCGTGCACTTTTCGTTAAGAGGTTTCCACATCAATCCAAAACACCGTGCGCTATTCCAATCCTCACCGCCTTATCGGGAGTTAAAATGGTATTGTTCGCCATCATGCCGAGAACCTCGGCAGTTGATACTTTACCGTTGGAATTATCGGATATTACACAGGCGTAATAATAGTCCTTAAGCTTATCTTCCTTCAGCATGGATTCCATCTCCACCGTAGTAAAACGCTGTGACGGATCAAAAGTCCTGCCTGCCAGATGCAGAAGAAGAGTGGTTTTTTTTGTTAAGAATCTTTTTTTCCCCGCTAAAAAAACTATAATTCCCGACGAATCCACATCTCCCGATCCTATAGTGGTCAGATTACCCACACCTAAAAGTCGCATAGAGTCGTAGAAACTCATGGCAATACCCGTCGCGCCTCCAGGCGAATTTATAAATAATGTGATCTCTTCTTCTTTGGATTCCCTTGCTTTGAGCTTTATCTCTTTCAATACCTTCTCAAAGTTAGCGTAAGTTACGGCTCCGAGCCACTCAACCGCTCTATCCATTTTTAAGACGTAAGACGACGCAAGTCCCTCAGGAGCTGAAATTTTAGTTTTGGTTCTGGTTATACTCATTCTTTGTCTTAGACTTTGTCTTAGAACGTGGATAGGATCTTAATCATATATTAATAATGATTTACAAATCAAGCACGGCTATTCGTATATCCTATTTTATAAGCTATGATAAAATTATGAGATGAATTATAGAACGTGAGCAGTTAGAATAAGTAGTCCACCCCATCGCCTCGCCGACTCCCCCTTCGCTACCCACTCCGCTTCCTACTTCGCTCCTCCTTCGCCAAAGGCTACGGAAGGACAAGTAAAGCTGCGCGGGTCAAGAATAGCTTCGGCGGAGCAAGAGAGGGGAAGAGGATAAAAGTCCAGAAATATCCGATCGCGTAACTTATACAATATTAAAACAACCAAATGAAGGACCAAAGAATTCTCGGTATAGATATAGGCGGCACAAACATTAAGGCTGTCACGGTAATCCGTGATAAAATGCAAAGAAGCCACATCACGCTCACTCCGCAGAGATCGGAAACAGAACTGGTTAAATCTCTCCGCAATGTAGCGGATGTTGTTAGCTCTGGTCACTTGCCTCCTCGTTTGGCTATTAGCGCCGCCGGTGTCGTGCACAAAAATTACGTGCGGCATATGCCGCTTAAACACGTTTCAAACCTTAACATGCGGGATATATATAACGACTCTGGCGCTAAGATAAAGCTGGATAATGACGCGCGCTGTTTTCTTCGCGCGGAAATTCGCGCTGGTTCTGTTAAAATGAAAAATGGCTCCGTTATGGGTATAACTATAGGCACAGGCATTGGCAGAGCAGTAGCAAAAAGAGGCAAAATCGCGAACATAAAGAAACTTGAGTACCCTGAGATTTGGGAAGAAGAATATAAAAAACGAAGGACAAAAGACAGCAAATTTGAATTAGCGAAGTTTTTAGCGCTCAAGCTTTCGGGACTGCTTGCGGCATACGAACCGTCTGCTTTGGTGATAGGCGGAGGAGTGTCAAATAAAGACGGAGTATACGCGCCTCTCAAAACAGCTCTCAAAAAAATCGGCTTCAAAGGGGAGATAGTCAAATCTAAGCTCGGCGACATGTCTGCCGCTCGCGGCGCAGCTCTTCTCTGGCAAGATGACAGAGATTGTAACCGCTCACAAAGTTGAGTAATCTGCTAATAGTAACACTTTTTTCTTCTGTCATTCCCGCGAAGGCGGGAATCCAGAGTATGCAGATAAAAGCCTGGATTCCCGCCTTCGCGGGAATGACAAGGGGCGCGGGAATGACACCAAACACGTAAGTCCTAATTAAAACTAAATTTATGACTTTAAATGAAATACAACTGGACAGCTTGCCCAAACCGGAGCTATCAAGATATGAGAAACTTAATCCTGAAATTCATGCCGGATTGTCAAAAATCGGCAAAAAATTGCATGGAAACAAGATTTACCACATCAGCTCCACGGCAACGGGCGGCGGTGTGGCCGAGCTATTGCGAAGCCAGATACCGTATGAAAAATCCTTGGGATTGGATAGCCGCTGGTTCGTTATTGAGGCGCCCCGAAGTTTTTTTGAAATAACAAAAAAAATACACAATCTGTTTCAAGGAAAACCCGGTTTCTTATCCAAAAAAGAAAAACAACAGTACCTGGAAGAAAACGGCCGGCTCGGCAAAGACATGGCGAAAATATTATCACGAGAAAAAACCGGAGGTATCGTCATTATTCATGATCCCCAGCCCCTGGCAATACGCGAATATATACCCAAAAATTTTTATGTAATATCGCGATTGCACATAGATCTCTCTTCCCCGAATACCTCAATCGTGGAATTCATGCGTCCTTTTCTCTCAAGCGTAGACATGACCATAGTGAGCAATAAAGACTTCGTGAAATGCATGCCGTGGCTCCCCCCGCGAAAAATACGAATAATTTACCCCGCCATAGATCCTTTCACGGATAAAAACAGGTCGTTAAGCCGAGATCTGGCGAAAGAAATGATGGTGCAATATGGCATAAATCCTGATAGATTTACTATTTCACAAATATCGCGCTTTGACACATGGAAAGACCCGCTGGGAGTCATTAAAGCGTATTACTTGGCGAAAAATAAAATACCGGAGCTTCAACTCGTGCTGGTCGGTTTTTTTGAAGCCCAGGATGATCCTGAATCTGCAGATGTCTTCAATGAGGTGAAAAAACACAGCAAAGCAGACCCCGATATTCACCTTTTTTATAACATGAATCAGCTGCAGCCAAAGGACGCTTCGGATGATTTATTCATCAACGCTTTGCAATTGATGAGCGACGTCGTGATACAGGCGAGCACGCGAGAAGGGTTCGGCTTGACTATAACAGAAGCGATGTGGAAAGCGCGGCCGGTAATCGCGAGAAAAACAAGCGGGCCAATGATACAGATCAAAGATGGGCAAACCGGCTTTCTGGTGGTAAGCCCAGAGACAATAGCAAAAAAAATAATCCATCTTCACGACGAGCCCCGGCTCGGAATAAAGATAGGCAAAAAAGCGGCCATGTCGGTGAAGAAAAAATTTCTAATGCCCCGCTTTGTCTATGATAACGCGAAAATTTACCAGAAGTCCTTAGAGCCTGTTCATAATCTAACCGCAAATTAATGAATGGAAACAACGCTTGCCTGCCATTAGATTATGAACAGGCTCTTACCCATCGCTCAATCAAACATATCAGCTAGATAACTGTCTATTTGCCGCTGTTCCAAATCGTAGAAATATTTGTCTTGCCTATCAAGGTATCTGGCCAATTTGACGCCAACATATCTCCAGTGCCATGGTTCGTATACGTAATAGCTGTTATTTTTCGGATACGACAATACAAATCCGTATCTATACGCATTTTTTTCCAACCACGCGTAAGCTGCCGTGGCATCAAAACCCTCCAGTCGGCCTCCCAGTCCCGTTGTTATGAAATCTACCGTGGTGCCAAGCTGATGCTCCGAGTAACCCTGGTCTGCTGAAAAAGTATTGGCAGTTCCGGCCCCGTAGGTGACGGAATAGGACGATTTAATGTTTCTCTGCTCGTCAAATGAACGAAATGCGGATTTTACGAAAAGTTCCACATCATCCCTCTTTGCCGCCCTGAGCATATCTTCCAAATAAGGCCAGACCTCGGCATGAATTGACTCCGGACTATCCTCACTATACAAATATCCCTTGGAAATTTCCACCAGCCTCGGCGGCGAATAATGCTCATTCAGAAAAAATATTTTAGAGTATTTTTGTAGCAACTCCGGATCCGTTTTGCTTAATTTTTCCAAGGTTGACACTGTGCCAGATATCTTCCCCACACTCTGCTCAACCCCGCCAACTTTGGACTCTATCTGCTGTTGTTTCTCATTGAGAGCGTTTGAAAGCTCCGATATCGCTTCCTGTTGCCTTGTCGTCAAACTATCAGAAAGGACGGTCATGTTTTGGGCGATTTTGGCCGTGGTAGAAGCGGTATCGGATCGCAAGTCATCAATATCCCGTGACAACCTAAGCAAAGTAAATTGCTGATACGCCAAAAAAGCCGCGATTCCCACGATTAGAACTACTAACAAGGCTTTTTTCATAGCGGAATGTTCTGGTTTTTCATTCAAGTCTATCATAAACGGATTATACCATGAATTGAAGCAAAAACGAGCTGTAATAGGTCATATTTCTACCGGCAAAAAGCCCTGATTTTTAGCGAGGAATCAAACACCTCAACGGTACTTGCCGTTGATGTGTTTAGGACTCCCATTATAAATTGCTTGTCCCGAAATCTTTGCTTCGGTCAATTGTCAATTGTTCATGTCAAATGTCCTTCAATTGGAAATTATGGTTCAATTGCTTCACCATCCTGAGGAATTCGAAGGAGAAATTTTCTCTTTACCCCCCTCTTTCTCTTCCCTTAGATATTAGAAATTTCTCCCCCTCCCCTCCCTTGCTCCGCCGAAGCTCGCTTCGAGCGAAGGGGATTTAGAGGTAAAAGCGCCTTTCTTATTCTTAATTCTTCCTTTTCGAATTTGTTATTTGGTGCTTGGTGCTTATCTGAGGATGGGGTGTCTTTCTTTTCCTCTTCTTTTTTGAATTTACAATTTTTTCGAATTTCTCCTTCAAATTCTTCAGGATGGTGAGCTTGTCGAACCAGGATTTCGTACTTCGTGCTTATCTTATTAGTATTACTCTTAAGAAAACTCCGCCTATGCAAATCGCAAACACCAAATTTTTCAAGAAGTTTGAAATGTTCTCTAGTGCCATATCCTTTATTTTTTTCAAAAGAGTATGAAGAGAACTTGCAGCCGGCTATTTCCATACGCCTATCCCTCGCGACTTTTGCCACAATTGACGCGAGACCTATTACTTTTATCGTCCTATCCCCGCCTATAACGGTCTTTTGATTGGTAAACTTAAAAGGCGCTTCCAGAAGACCATCCAGATAAATTTGACACTCGTTACTTTTCACCTCCATCCTTGCCAAGCTCCTGGCTATAGCGAGCTTAATAGATTTTGTGATGCCTATTTTGTCCAAAACGGCTGGAGACACGAAACTCACTGAGTGTTCGCATCGGTTTTCCAAACGGAATTTATTTATAATTTCAAAAATCTCTTCCCTTTTCTCCGCCGATAATTGTTTGGAATCCAAGGGAAGCTTGAAGTATCTCAGTATCTTTTTGTCTTTAAGTAAAAAAGCGCATACCGCGACAGGCCCCGCGATGGGACCTCTCCCCACCTCATCTATACCGATGATCATTTTGCCTTGTGTTTTCAACTTATAGAACAGCCTTAATTGATAATGTTAGTCAGGGCCATATTAGTCGACAATATGTTGCATTGGTATAGCTTCCAGAAATTTCTGTCCCACGTCCACAAGAAACCCCATCTCCCTCCAAAAACCATCTTATATCAACATTAGTACAATTGGAGCTACCCAAGTAACACCTATATATATAACCTACCCACGAAGAAACTTTGTCGCCCGCGGGCAAACCCGGCAAATAAGTTGAAAGCGCAGTCTTTAACGCTTCGTTTTCAAAATAAGTACCCGACCAGCATTTATCATCACTATAATCTCCCAAGCAAACCCATCCAGTGGTATTTGGATAAGGATATTTACCCGCCGAATCATAATACAACTCCATGGCAAGCGAGTATTGTTTAATATCACTAATCCTTTTAACATTCCTCGCCTTAGACCTCGCATTATTCAAACTGGCTAAAACCACGGAGGACAAAAGCCCGATGATGGAGATCACGACTAGAAGCTCTATTAATGTGAATCCTTTTTTGGTGATGATCATAAAATACTTTAAAACGCTTTATTTAAGAAATTCCAAACAATAAATCTTGTCAGCCGCTCCTCCTGTTGCGTCCGAACAATGCCACCCTCTATATCCTGGACCGTAAGTAGCAGGAATCATGCGAGAAGAGACCAAACCATAATAACTAGCATTATAATAATAATATGTGCCAGTATCTGGAGACTGGGGTAAACTTGAAAAATATTTTGGCACCAATTCATTCAAACAAACCTTACCGGCATATATCGTCCCTACAACGCACCATGAGGTACCATTAACGTTCTCAGGCATACTACCTGTATCAAGATTGTACGATTGAACAGCGTTCAATAGCTGCTGCAACTCTACCTGTTTTTTTGCAAAACGAGATTTTTGCCTCGCATTATTCAAACTGGCGAAAACCACGGAGGACAAAAGCCCGATGATGGAGATTACAACAAGTAGTTCAATTAGGGTAAACCCCGTTAGAAAATTACGGCGGTCACAGCTACCAGCTGACAAAGATTTACATTGCAAAAAACTAAAAAAGGAACTGGCTTTTGTTTTATGATTTTCTAACGGGGTAAATCCTCTTTTTTTTGAAATATTTTTATTTCCAAACATTAGTTTCAATAAATTATATACTTAGAACGTGCGCAACGGGTTGGGATTCTCCTTTTTTAAAGTGAAAATTGTTGGGGGCACCCCATCACCTCGGAAACCTCGGCTCTTCCCCTCTTCTAAAGAGGGGAAGAGGAAATCCTCCAGCCATGCCGATTGCGTAAGTTCTAATATTATATAGGAAATTCCGCGGGATCTATAATACCCGAAGGCAAATCTCCTCCGCCTCCTCCACCAAACTGGGTTGAAATGACTATAATTGTAATAATAACCACAACGATCGCCACGCCGAGCAAATATATTTGCGCCTGAGCATAGGATTTGGCTCCCATCTTCATGGCAAGTTTAGTCAAGAAAGAACCCTTCTTTTCCCCGCTTGCAACCACAGGAGAAACATAAGTCCTATCACCTTCAAATTCAACGTTATCCATAAATTTTAGAAAGCTTATAAATTTTATTCGCGTGCACTATTCGTTAAGCGGTATCTACATTGATATTCATAGGACTTACGCAGTTGGATGCAGTTCGAGGCGCAAGCGAGGATTGCGACCAAAATGTATACTTATACATTGCGGGAGCAAACGGAGTTTGCAACGAAGAAATGCGCCGACTGCGTAAGTCCTAATTCATACTATACCATACACTCCCACCACATCAAGAGAAATTCAGTGGAAATATTGTTGTTTGTGGTCTGGCTCAAATTCGCTATACTTTAAACAATTATGCCGAAATTTACTCATCTTCATACCCACTCCCACTATTCCCTTTTAAACGCCCTGCCACGACTGCCGGAGCTGGTAAAATCAGCGAAAAAAGACGGCATGGAAGCACTCGCCCTGACCGATAACGGCAATCTATATGGGGCGATTGAATTTTACAAAGAATGTGAACAGCAGGGCGTGAAGCCCATACTCGGCATAGACGCTTACAAAGCCCTGCGTACGAGATTTGACAAGCAAGCCGGTATAGACAACAAACGAACGAGATTGATATTGTTGGCAAAAGACAATGACGGCTACAGAAACCTAATCAAGCTCGTTACGTACTCCAACCTTGAGGGGTTCTATTACAAGCCGAGAATCGATGACGAACTCCTTCGTAAATACGGAAGTCATCTGATATGTATTTCTCCGGCCGGAAACGGAGAAATATCAAACATGCTTAGAGTTGGTGATTTTGACGGCGCCAAGAGCAAAACACGCGCTTACGGCGAAATTTTCGGCCGTGATAATTTTTATTTGGAAGTGACTCGCCATCCTCAAGATGAAGAGCACGAAAAAATTTTGCCGGATATTAAAAAACTTTCAGAGCAAACGGGAGCAGAGCTCGTTGGCGCGCACGATATTTACTACATAGACCCTGAAGACAAAAAAGCCCGAGACACATTGCTTTCCGTCCAAACCTCCGGCGATTTCAGCGAAAGAAGGGCCTTTGGCCGAAGTGAGAACGATTACTCTTTTCAACTTAGCGCAAAAATGAAAGAGGTGTTGAGAGATTTCAACGGCGCGTATGAAAACGCGGGAAAGATCGCCGATAAATGCAATCTTTCGCTGGAACTCGGCAAGTGGCTTTTTCCGGAATACAAGGTTGAAAGCGGATTATCATATGATGAAGAACTCAGGAGAATAGTGGAGTCGGGAATGGATAGACGCGGAGTCAAGCCGACGGAAGAAGTCAAAAAACGGCTAGAATACGAGCTGGGGATTATTTTCCAGAAAGGATACGCGCCGTATTTTTTGGTCGTAGGAGACCTGCTTCGCTTCGCTCATGAACGCAAAATATTGACGACTATACGAGGATCGGTTGCCGGTTCGCTCGTCACCTACCTTGCAGGCATTACCAATGTAAACCCCCTTGAATACAAAATTCCGTTTGAACGATTTCTCAATCCTGAAAGACCGTCCGCTCCCGATATAGACATGGATTATGCTGACGACAGACGGGATGAAGTTATAGAATACACGAAAAATAAATATGGTGTGGACAAAGTAGCGCAAATAGGAACTTTCGGAACAATGATGGCGCGCGGCTCTGTCCGCGACGTCACCAGAGCGCTCGGACATCCCTACGGCGTAGGCGATGAACTTGCAAAAATGATACCGATGGGATCGCAGGGGTTTCCCATGACCATAGACCGCGCTCTTGAAATTGTCCCTGAACTTGCGAAAAAATATAAAGAAGATCAGACCTCAAAAGAAATAATGGACATCGCAAAAAAAATTGAGGGGTGCGCCCGGCATATCAGCGTGCACGCGGCAGGCGTGGTTATATCTCCTGTCCCGCTAACCGATATTGTCCCTTTGCAATACGACACCAAAGGAGAAAATAAAATCATCACTCAGTATGACATGTATTCAATTGACGAGAACAATGCCGGACTTTTGAAATTTGATTTCCTGGGAATCAAGAATCTTTCAATTTTGGCAGAGTCGGTAGATCATGCCAACAAGCGCTACGGCGCAAACATAGATATAGAAAAAATCCCGGTGGATGATGTCAAGACTTTTGATCTTTTGTCCCGAGGCGAAACAGCCGGACTCTTCCAGATGAACGGCTCCGGCATGACCGCCTACCTGAAACAGCTGAAGCCGACAAGTATTTTTGATATCAACGCCATGGTCGCCCTTTATCGCCCTGGCCCCATGGAATCCATTCCACAGTACATAGAGCGAAAACATAACCAGCATCTGGTATCTTACCTGGATCCAAGAATGAAAAATATTTTGGATCAGTCATACGGGGTTATAACATACCAGGACGACGTTCTCCTCATCGCCATAAATCTTGCCGGATATACATGGCTTGAGGCAGATAAACTTCGTAAAGCCATGGGCAAAAAAATCCCCGAAGAAATGGAAGCTCAAAAAGAAAAACTTATTCAAGGCCTAGAGAAAAATGGCATGAATGGCAAGAAAGCCGGCGCCCTATGGAAGCTCATAGAGCCTTTTGCCGCGTATGGATTCAATAAAGCCCATGCCGCTAGCTACGGCCGCGTGGCGTACCAGACCGCTTACATGAAAGCCAATTTCCCCGCCGTGTATATGTCATCCGTGCTCACGGCGGACTCCGGAGATGTGGAAAAAATCGGAGAAATAATCTCGGAGTGCAAGCGAATGAATATTCCGGTTTTACCCCCGGATATCAATGAGAGCTTTGCCGACTTTGCGGTCGTCGGCTCCGGCAAACCCGACGATGAAGAAAAAATTCGTTTTGGGCTGACAACTATAAAAAACTTTGGGGTCGGAATAGCGCAAATCATAATTGATGAGCGTGAAAAAAACGGAAAATACAAATCATTATCGGATTTTCTGGATAGAGTTAAAGATAGAAATCTGAACAAAAAATCCCTGGAAGCTCTGGTCAAATGCGGTGCGTTGGATTCCTTCGGTGAAAGAGGTACCATGCTCGCCAATATAGAGGATCTTCTCGCTTATAATAAAGAACAGTCTAAAAACAGCAATCATGATTCATTGTTCGGCGGGCTTTCCGAAGAAAACACGGGGATAAAAATGGCGCCGGCGGAAAAAGCAACCATGAATGATATGCTTGCGTGGGAAAAAGAGCTTCTCGGGCTATATATCTCCGGACATCCTTTGGACCGCGTAAAAGATCAATTGACGCGGCAAGGGAATAGTATAAAAAAGATCAAAGAAGAACTGAAGGAAGGGATGACGACGGTGATAGCCGGAATTGTGGAAGAAGTAAAACCCTTACTGACTAAAAAAGGCGAGCAAATGATGTTTATGAGAATAGCGGACTATACCGGATCAATAGAAACGGTCGTATTCCCCAGAGTGCTTACGGAATACAAAACCCTGCTGACTCCCGAATCCTGTATCGCCATCAAGGGGAAATTCTCTTTGCGTAATGATACTCCCAGCATCCTCGTGGATAAAGTGAAAGGATTGTAGCTATTTCATTCAACATTGAAGATAAGGGCCCGTATCTGCTCACAGAGCCGAGTAATCCGCCAACTGTAACACTTTTTTCTTCTGTCATTCCCGCAAAGGCGGGAATCCAGATTCAAATGCTTGCTAGATTCCCGCCTTCGCGGGAATGACACCCCTCAGAGTTGTGAACAGTTACAGGGCCAGGGCCCTGAGTTGACTTTTTTACCTCATCATGCTTAAATGATATTGAACAGCACAAAAATTCAACTCTACGGCAAAAAATGACAAATGTACTTGTAGTGGAAGATGACGATCGCATGCGCCACATTATGTCTGAGCTCTTTGAAACTTACGATTTGCGTCTTATACCCGCGCAAAACACGGTTAAAGCGGAGCAAATTTTGGCATGGGACGAAACAATAAAGATCGTGGTGCTTGACGGCAACTTAACACCTGAACGCAAAGCCAGCTCGACTCCTGATACGTTGCCGCTCGCCTGCAAGCTTCTGCAGGAAGACTACACGGTATACGCGGTGAGCAACAACCACCATCATCAACACGCCCTTTCAAATGCTGGCTGTGTGATAAGCACGAAGCATGAGGTCGCCAAGCTCATAGCGGCATATTTGCATGTAAAAGGGTGCTCCGATAGTTGGGAGAGCAAATCCCTCCGCCAAAAAGCGTAAAATTCACACACAATACCAAACAGCACCGCATCTGTTTGGTTTTTTTATTATTCCCTTCTAAACTTAACGTCTTTCTGCTATCATCTGCTCATGAGTGGCAACGACGATCACATATCAAAAATCAGGCATTCTCTGGCTCACCTTCTGGCCGCCGCCGTATTGGAGCTGTATCCTGAAGCCAAACCCACAATCGGCCCCGCTATAGACAACGGATTTTATTATGATTTTGATTGCGCCTCGGCAATATCCGACAAAGATCTCGCGAGGATAGAAGACAAGATGAAAGAAATAGTAAAATCATGGCAATTGTTTGAGGATAAAACTGTCACACCTGACGAAGCACAACAAATTTTTAAAGGCAATCCTTACAAACTGGAGCTCATTCGCGAAATATCGGCAAAAAACGAAGTTATCACGATATATACATCAGGAAATTTTACTGATCTGTGCCGAGGAGGCCATGTAGATAACCCCTCCGCTCACATTCCGCGGAACTCGTGGCGGCTAGACAAAGTCGCGGGAGCATATTGGAAAGGCGATGAAAAAAATAAAATGCTCTTGAGAATTTACGGTCTTGCTTTCAGTACCAAAGACGAACTTGACGAATATTCCGAGCAAAGGGAGGAGGCAAAAAAAAGAGATCATAAAAAGCTGGGCAAAGAGCTTGATCTATTTACGTTTTCCGATTTAATCGGTGGAGGGCTACCTCTTTGGACCCCCAAAGGCACGTTGATGCGCGACCTTTTAGACAGCTATGTCTGGCAGCTTAGACAAAAACACGGGTATGTGAAAGTGGACATTCCTCATATAACAAAAAAAGATCTGTATGAAAAAAGCGGACATTGGGATAAATTTCAAGAGGAGCTTTTTAAAATAAAAACCAGAGAAAAACATGAGTTTGTGATGAAGCCCATGAGTTGCCCGCATCATACGCAGATTTTCGCCCGCAAACCTTGGAGTTATCGCGACCTGCCCCAGCGTTATGCCGAAACGACAAAAGTGTACCGAGATGAGCAGTCTGGAGAACTCGCGGGGCTGTCCAGAGTCAGAGCTATCACTCAGGATGACGCGCATGTCTTTTGCAGGAGTAATGACGTCAAGAATGAGATGTCTAAGATTTGGGATATCATAGCAAAATTCTATGGCGCGTTCGGCTTTGAATTATCTGTCAGAATTTCTCTTCATGATCCGGACAATATGGACAAATATCTCGGTGACGAAGAGACATGGATAAAATCCGAAAACGAACTTAGGGAGCTGGTAAAAGAGAAAAAGAGCGATTATACAGAATGCGCTGGTGAAGCGGCTTTCTACGGGCCTAAGATTGATTTCATGGGAAAGGACGCATTGGGAAGAGAACATCAGGTAGCCACTATCCAGCTAGACATGAATTTACCGGAGCGGTTTGATCTATTCTGCATCAACGAAAAAGGCGACAAAGAAAGAATTGTTATGATACACGCCGCGATAATGGGATCGATTGAAAGATTTCTTTCCATAATTATTGAACATTTCGCGGGAGCGTTTCCTCTTTGGCTTTCACCTGTACAGATAAGCATCCTGGCTGTAAGTGACAAGCATACTGAAGCGGCCGGAAGGGCATTGGAGGAATTAAACGGCGCGGGAATAAGAGCCGAATTGACAGATCCGAATATCAGTATTGGCAAACGCGTCAGAGAAATAAAGATGCAAAAAATTCCTTACTGGATTGTTATCGGAGACAAAGAGGCTTCTAATAACTCGGCCGCTCTGGAGCACAGGGAAAGCAAGCTGGGAACTCTTTCTATTGAAGACGTAATCTCCAAACTGAGGAAGGAGATCGTAGACAAAACTCTTTAAACAAGAAACAATCGGTAATCGGCATATTTTCTCCCAAGAATGTCAACGCTTAGCGTTGACATTCTTCATTTACAAAAAAGCCAGATTGCATGAATCTGGCGTAACGAAAGAACAAGGTTGGGTGCAAGGTACTTCCTGGATAGTAGATGCTGAGCATTTCAGAAAAGCCCCCTGCCCCAACCAAAAATATTTGGTCGGCCAAGCGGAATGCTGCGATTTAGAGAATGGTTCCCCCTTTTCATTCCGCCCAGCCAAAAACAATGATAATTCATATTCCCCTGTTTGCAAAGTTGACAATCCGCATGATATATTTTCTACCTTACCAAGAATGTCAACACTAAGTGTTGACATTCTTTACTTGATGATTTTTCTCATCTTTCGGTGATATTTGATGGCAAAACGATGCGCCTCACTGTTGACTATTAAAATCTCTTTCTTAAAATTTCGAGCCAGATTTTCATTGCCAAGTATTTTTAACGGCTTATGCCTGTCATTTTTGACGACGGAAAACACCTCGGCGTTAATCCCTTTATTTTTTATAACGCGTAAAGCGGTATTTCTTTGCGCCACCCCTCCGTCCACCACGACAACATCCGGGAAAGGCCATTCGTTGTGGCCGAATCGCCTCAGAAGCGTCTCCTCTAGCGCCGCGGTGTCATCGGGGCCTTTTTGACGGCGTATCTTGAACAGCCGGTAATCCGATTTTTTTACATGCTTATCCTCCATGACTACCATTACCCCTCCCATGTCGCGTCCGGCCATGTGAGCCACGTCATATCCTTCCATCCTAAATATCCGAGTATCCTTTCTTTCTTGCCTCTGGCCGGCGCCAGCTAGATCGTCATCATGCTTGATCAAAGAAATATCCTGAACGTGCTCCAGAGCAAAAATTGTCCTTTTGACACTCTCCGCTTTTTCAAATTCCTGATTTTTTGCGTAATTTCGCATATCTTGGCAAAGTGAGCGTAACAATATGTTTTTTTTGCCTTCAAAAAATAATCTAATATTTCTGATAATTTTAGCATAGTCGCGCTTGTTTATTTCTCCCGTGCAAACTCCAGGGCACAGGCCGATCTGCCTGTTGAAACAAGGCCGGCTACTCTTGGAATACGTTCCCGACTTTTCGCTTACCGGCACGCATTTATCCCTGAAAGTAAATATTTTTCTTATAATTCTCATGCCTTCTCTGAGCACGGCGCCTTGCGTATAAGGTCCGAAAATGTGTTTGATTTTATAACCGGGATTGCCGCTTTCAAGATCTTTGCCGCGTACGGTAAGAATCCTAGGGAAATCCTCGTCAGTAAACGCGACATACGAGAAGCTCTTATCGTCTTTGTCGGCTGTATTCGCATTTGGATAATATTTTTTTATCAGATTTGATTCCAGTATGACGGCCTCCAGAACAGAATCTGTCTGAATATGTTCGACTCTGTCGGCCTCTTCAACCATACGCGCCACAATCGGCCCGCGAGTAATAGCGAGATCGTTTGAAAAATAACTGGAAACTCGGTCCATTAGAGAAGTTGCTCTGCCGATATAAAGAACATCGTCCCCTTTTTTGAAGAAGTAAATTCCCGGCGCGTCGGGAAGATCTTTTTTATTGAAATTTTTCATGATAGTCAGCATATATTAACTCATATCCTCCGTCTCATCAAAACATCCAAGAATGTCAACACTTAGTGTTGACATTCTTGGATATAAAAAAACGGATGACCATGTAATATGGCATCCGCTTCAATCAACTTAAAGAACAAAATTTGTTGCGGTGGAGTACCCGTCCAAGGAGGGGGGCTTATTTTGGACTGGTGGGATACTCCACCGCTTGGCCTGAATGTTCAGTACAGGCCATAAGCCGAGGGGGGGGGACTGGACCCCTCGGAAATTGACGGTGAAGCGCCTTGTCAGAATGGTCACCTAGACAGAGCCGAGGAGGCGCTTCACCGCTTTTGGAGGGGTTGCCTCCAAACCACGAAAAGGTGGGAATTTTCGTGGAAAGCGCGGCAGGAACGTCGGATGACTCATCGCGAAACGTGTACCAACGCCCCGCCGGTTTGGCTTCCGTGAACTCTCAAAACACGGGAACCAAAATCAAAACCTTATATATATTATACGGGCATTTGGATTTGTCAATAGATGGACTAGTAACATCTCACACCCTGGTGGCTGTCATTTCCGCGCTGTGCCTTGTCGTAGCCTTGTGCGAAGACAGGAAGGCGAGAGTCCGGCAAGTATTTTGTTTTCTAGCTAAATTCTGCTTCTCTATCAACTATTGACTATTTCATTTCAGTGCCCGTCTCAGATATTCGGCCGTATGACTCGTCTTTGTAGCAACCTCTTCCGGCAGTCCCTTAGCCACTATTTTCCCTCCGCTTTCTCCCCCGTCAGGGCCAATATCAATAATGTAGTCGGCATTTTTGACGATATCTATATTATGCTCTATGACCAATACGGTATTTCCCCTGTCCACCAGCTTGTGTAAAATCTCTATGAGCTTTTTCACATCTTCATAGTGCAGTCCTATTGACGGTTCATCCAACAGATATATTGTTTTCTCCACATGGGGCCTGTATAGCTCGGAAGAAATTTTCACCCTTTGGGCCTCACCTCCGGATAACGTAGTGGCAGACTGGCCGAGCTCCAGATATCCCAAGCCGACATCATTGAGAGTCTTCATCCGATCATATATAGCCGGTATGTCTTCAAAAAAATCTAACGCTTCTTCAACGGTCATTTTGAGCACGTCATAAATATTTTTTTTCTTATATTTTACTTCAAGAGTTTCCTTCATAAATCTTTTTCCTCCGCAAATATCACACGGCACGTAAACGGTCGGGAGAAAATGCATTTCAACAGCGATTTCGCCATTACCCTGGCACGCCTCACATCTCCCGCCTTTGATGTTAAAAGAAAACCGATTGGCCCTCCATCCGCGAATTCTCGCTTCTTCACTGGACGCGAAAAGATCCCTTATATGGCCAAACGCGCCTGTGTATGTGGCCGGGTTGGATCTCGGCGTACGGCCTATCGGAGCTTGATCAATGAGCACTGCCCTTCCCAAATATTCCGTACCAGAAAAAGAGGAGCAATTGAAAATCTCATTGGATCTGTATTTCCGGAGTAGCCGCGCCTGAAGATTCTTATATACTATCTCGTACATGAATGACGACTTGCCTGAGCCAGAAACACCGGTAATGATTACCAGTTTGCCGAGAGGAATATCCACGTCCATTTTTTTTATGTTAAATATGTTTGCGTTGCGTATCATTATCTTGCCCGCCTCAGACGTTCTTCTCAAGGTGGGAACGCCGACACTTTCCTCCCCTCTCAAATATTTAAGAGTCAAAGATTCCTTTTCGGATGACTTATTTTTTTCTTTACGCGAACCATTATTCTCAAGCAAATCCTCCAAATATCCACTCGCTACTATCTTTCCGCCATGAACTCCCGCTCCGGGCCCGATATCCACCAAATAATCGGAAGAAAAAATAGTGTCTTCATCGTGTTCCACAACAATAATGGTATTACCCAAATCCCTGAGTCGGAGTAAGGTCTTTATAAGCCGATCATTATCTTTTGGATGTAATCCTATAGTCGGTTCATCCAAAACATAAAGCGCGCCTACAAGTCCGGAGCCGAGCTGGGATGCCAAGCGTATTCTCTGAGACTCGCCTCCGGACAATGTGTGCGCTCTACGATCCAACGATAAGTATTCAATACCCACATTAATCATGAATGTCAAACGAGATTCAATTTCCTTTATTATCACTTTTGATATATTTCTTTCTTTTTCCGATATCTTGAGTGATCCGAAAAAATCGCGACAATCAGCGATGGACATATTGGTGGTTTCAACGATGTTTTTGCCTTGTATAACAACACCAAGAGCTTCATCTCTAAGCCGCGCCCCATGGCATCGAGGACATTTCTCATTTCCAAAGAAATGACGCGTACCTAGCCCGTTGCATTCCGAGCAGGCGCCGTATGGCGAATTGAATGAAAATAGTCTAGGTTCAATCTCGGGATAGGAAAAGCCGTCATAAGGACACATGAATTTTGACGATATTAAATGCTCATCATACTTACCCGCGTCGGAACCATCCGAATGACCCGGTAGTTCCAGTTTGAGCAACCCGCCCGTCTCCGCCAGGGCGCGCTCTATCGCCTCGCTCAAACGTTCACGCCAATCCTCTTTAACCTCAGAGTTCTTCCGCTTATCGGAAGCTGTCTCAAACTCGCTTATAAAAAACTCATCAACCAGTACATCAATATCATGCTTTTTATTTTTTGATAAAATTATCTGCTCCCTCAGTTTTTTTCTCGACCCGTCCACCTTTACCTCCGAGTAACCCTTGCCCAAAAGATCATAAAGAAGCTGATAATATTCCCCTTTTCGTCCCACCACGACAGGGGCATATATTCTGATTTTTTCCGACTTAACGGGAACGCTCATTACTTTTTCGGACGGCAAAGTTCGCGTAACATGCTGGACTGTACGAACAATGGTATCCATGATTTCTTCGTGAGATAAACGCTTGATCTCCCTGCCGCATATCAAACAATGAGGATGTCCGACGCGCGCGAACAATATACGCAGATAATCATATATTTCGGTAATAGTCGCCACAGTTGATCGAGGATTGTTTGATCTTGACTTCTGATCAATAGAAATTGCCGGTGATAAACCCTCTATCTCATCCACGTCCGGCTTTTGCATGGTATTCAAAAACTGCCTCGCATATGCTGAAAGCGACTCCACGTAACGTCTCTGTCCTTCCGCGAATATCGTATCAAAAGCCAGGGAAGATTTTCCCGATCCGGACAAACCGGTAAAAACAATCATTTTATTTCTCGGCATCTCAACTGTAATATTTTTCAAATTATGGGTCCTGGCGCCACGCACAATAATCTTTTCCCCACTTTTGACTCCGCTATTTTTAATTTTTTCCTCCTTTTTCATGTAAAAACAAAATTAGCCCCATGTATATTCATAGGGTGTGTATGGAATGATAGCAGACCTTCGGCCAGGCGTCCACAAGATTTCTAAATATCTTTTTTATGTGTCTTGCTGTATTTGGGGCCCTTTTTTTAATATATGGCATTATCCAGCTAGTGACATAGATGCCCCCAGCAATATATCTCAATAATTAAAATATCAGAGTCAGCTACTGTTCTAAAAATTATTTGTCCACAATATCAACGGTTGTGGCTATATTAATATTAACTATTCTTGTTATCCCAATAGAAGAAATGATCACGCTCGCGGTAAAGGAAGAGAGGTCGAATGTTACAGCTTGGATTTCCTACCTATCAAACTTCACTTAGGATACAGCGGGCACGGCACGGACGGAATGACACCATGCAGAATTGTGAGCAGTTGCAAATCTTAGTCTTTTACACTTTGCTAAAAAGGATCTAAACTTGCGTTTCTGGCTGAATGATTTCACTTTTCCAGACGCGCTTGCGCACAGTCTTCCAAATATCCATAATTTCCTGATTTTTCAGCATTTTAAGAACAATAATACCCGACGCTATGCCCATCATGCCCGCCATAAATCCCTGAGCAAAAATTCCCAACAAAGTATTGACGTTAAATAGATTGTCAAAAACCTTCAAAGATAGGTAGGATATTCCGCCGATCGCTACGGATGCCGACAAACTGTCAAAAAAAGTCTTGCTAACCGCGTATCTCATGGACCGGAAATCTGTCTCAAAATATATCCATAAGATGACAGCATTGATGATGGTGCCGACGGCAAAACCCAAAGGTAGCATAAGCACAATACTTCCTTGCAACCCACCCACCCTCATAACGGCATCAAACGTCTCCTGAAAAGCGCCCGAAGCCGCATGGGCTTTGATCAAAAATATAGTGACCCCTACCGTAATTGCTGAGGAAACAAGATTAATAAATAGAGGCCTGACAGTCTTCGAAGCGGAATAATATCCTCTGACCAAAATTAACGACACACTCTGAGCAATGGCGGACAAAGCGAATAACGCGAAAGCGGCAGCTGTCAATTTTGTATCAGACCAGCCAAATTCGCCAGAACCTAATATCGTGCGGACAATTTGAGCGCGCAACGTTATAAAAAGAGCGGTAACGGGCAAAGACCAAAAAATTATATGCCGAACAGCGGAAATTATATGGCTCATGAATTTGTCTATTTCTCCGCTTCCGAAAAGCCGGCTTAGGGTAGGAAAAGCGGCCATTGAATAACTCACGCCAATGATAGCCAGAGGAACAGACTGGAGGTTAAAGGCCAAATTGAAAATGGCAATGGACCCATCCTTCATTAGCGACGCAAAACCGAACAAAAAAAGCAAAGACAAATGAGTTGAAGAAAGCGCCACAGTTCTGGGAAATGAGAGCAAAACGACTCTCTTTATATCTCTGTAATTTATTGAAAAAGTAAATCTTGGGAACATGCCGTCTTTAAAAATAGCGGCAAACTGAAGAGCAAAGTGCAACGCCGCGCCGAGAATCACGCCGAATACCACCCCGCGAATGCCGTAAGTGGGAGCAAAAAAGACAATACCCGCTATAATTCCGAGATTATAAAGGAGCGGGCTTACGGCATAGACCAAAAATCTTTTGTACACTTGAATGATGCTGGCGAAAAAATTGGACAGCCCCAAAAATATGGGCGATAAAAGTAAAATTCTGCTTAAAGACACAAGCTCGGCCACAAGTTCAGGCCGAGTAATACCCGGAAAAACCAACTTAACGAGATAAGGCATGAGAAGAAACGCCAAAACACTGGACAAAACAATAAACCCGAAAAAAACGGTAAATATGCTATTGGTGAATCTTGCGCCTTTATCATCCGTCTTGTCTATTTTCTCAATAAGAAAAGGTACAAGAACACTTACGGAAACAAGCGAACCAATAGTTATAAAGATGAAATCAGGAATACGGAATGCCGCGTAATATATATCCAAGCTCACTCCCGCGCCAAACTCATGAGCCAAAAGCCGATCCCTGACCAAAGCCAAGAGCTGTGAAGAAAAGGCGAAAAAAGCCAGAAGAAAAGCCGCTTCATGCAACCCATGAATTTCCCGATTTAGGAGTTTTAGTATCCGTCCAACCATTGTTATATCGTGAATTACGAAACTCTTTTCTCAGCAGGGCTTTTGCGGAACACGGGTATTTTTTTGGTAAAAAATCCCTATGCAGAGCCCGTCGGCTTGCGCAATGTTCCGCAAAAGCCCTGCCTTCGACGAGTTTCGTAATACAAGGTGTTATACGGTCATACCGATAATATTTAATTGTCTTTTACCGGAAGCTCATCCCTTTCCTCCGGCTTATCATCCACAGGCGGCTTCGCGTTTTCAAAAGGCGGATTACCCGATCGCAAATTGGAAAGAATGAGAGCGACCTCTTCATTATCCTGGTTATATTTCTCAATTTCTTCAAACTCATTTATGGCGGCGGCATTGTCTCCGAGGTTGTAATAGCTTAAGCCGAGGAAATAGCGAGCGTTGGAATACTGTTCATTTATCGCGACAGCTCTCTGCATTGCCTCCTTTGATCCTTCATAGTCTTTATCGGCATATTTCAAAAAGCCGATTTGGAAATAGACAACCGGATCAGTAGGGTTGTAAAAAGCCACCGCTTCCACCGCTTGGATGGCGCCCTTTATATTCTCCTGGCTTATTTCAATCTGTGAAAGCAAGTATATCGCCTCTGTATAATTATTTTTTAACGCAAGTGATTGATTGATATACTCCCTTGCTTTAGGAATGTTTTCGTTAGCCGCTTCCAATCTGGCCAACTGAAGCACTATTGCCGGACTATGCGGGTTTAATTTTTGAGCTTCAAAATAAGCGGACTGGGCATGCGGATAAGCATCCTTATACCCCAGTGAAAGAAGGGAACCGTAGATAGATCCCAAAGCCAAATGGTTTTGATAATTTTTTTTACCCATGGAAACCGCCATTTTCGCGCTTTCTATCGTATTGGGAAGAAGCGCTTCAAACCGCGCGCGTGAAGCTTCAGGAGTGGATTCGGGATTGTTGATCGCGGCATTCATGTTGTAGATATATAACTGAGTCAAAACGCGATAGTATTCGTCGCTTTCATGAATTTTTAGCGCCCTTAAAATATAACTCAGAGCGACAACCGCGTCATTGTTATCAGTGACAGACCTTATTCCTTTTTCCACATAATAGGCGCTGATAATTCTTTTCCCCGAAATATATCCCAACGTCACACATCCGGTAATAAGCACAACAAGAAGTAAAACGGTTACGAAACTTCTCTTGGGGTCCGCGCTGTACACTATATTTTTTCGTTCAATCAAACCGGCCTCCAAAAGAGAAGCTATAAACACTCCCGTAAAAATGAAAGCCAGAGAATACAATACCGTTGAAGGAACATATATGACAAAATAAACCCACAGATACAAGGCGGAGAAAAAAGAAGTTAAAATCATGTATCTCAACAGTTTATCTTTGGAAGAAAGGTTAAAAATTGATTTGAATCCTAGCCAAAGAAATGTGGCAATAAAGAAAATCCACGCAATAGCTCCGACAAGACCCGTATTGATGATAAATGTGGGAATAAGACCGTAGCCGAAATTAAAATCCGTATTCCAAAAAATAGTATTGTTGACCCCCTCCGGCTTATGTGCAAGCCATTGTTTAACATATCCGTTGGGACCCACACCGAATACAGGGTCTGATTTAACGGTATGGTTGGCAATTTCAAAAGTACTCGTCCATGAAGGACGCACCTCAATTTGCGATATGTTGAATTTCCGAGCGATGGAGTCGTTGATCTTCGCGCCGGCAAATATGAAAATCAGCGAAATTATTAGTACAGCGATTGAAAAAACAGGAATAATTCTAGCAGGTAAGGCCGGCTCTCCAGTCGTATTTACTTCCGTGACAGGGTCTCCAAAAGGGCTTTTTCTAAACGCAAAGATATAAATGCTTAAAAGTAAAGAGAATAACCCCACAATAATCCAAACGGAGTAAAAGTTTACAACTGTCAAAAACATCAAAGACACGGCCAGCATAACAATGCCGAGCCATTTGAATATTCTGTTCTGCTTGAATGCTTCAATAGTTAACAAGGAAACAATGGCGATTAATCCGAAAAATATGCCAAGTTCGTTCCATTTGCCCACCAGATTAGCTGTGGCGCTGTTAAAAATTCCAAACGAAAGAAACTCCGGACCGATTATCAAGCGTAATATATGAAACAGAGCAAGGACGAAAAATGACGCGAATAAGGATAAATAAAACCAAAATAATCTTTTTTTACCTTTGAGCAGATAAGAAGCTATGACAAGCACTATAGTCATAATCAATATGGAAGTGAAAGTCCCTATCTCGGCTCCTCTTCCGATTATAGAGTTAGTTACCGATCCTGAAAAAAGAGAGCTTACGATAAATACCAATGGCAATATCACGACAGACAAAGAGATCAAATGCTTCGGATAAGAAATAGTGCCGCTTTTTAATATAGCCAAAATGAGAAATATAAAACCAAGTAACACCAAAGCCGTCAATATAACGCTCTTGCCATAGACTAGAGACATACCCGGAATGAAAAAAATCGGTAGAAAAAAAACAGTTCCTAAAAAAAACACCAGGGATATTTTTTCCAAAATTAATTCGCTTGCTTTTGGCTGTTCTACGGTTGCAAATTCTTCATTTATCATATTGTGAGTGGCTTATTCTTATAATTACTAATTGCCATCCTTTATGACTTACGCAGTCGGCGCATTTCTTCGTTGCAAGCTCCGTTTGCTCCCGCAATGTATGAGCATACATTCTGGTCGCAATCCTCGCTTGCGCCTCGAACTGCATCAAAATTCGTAAGTCCTATCGTTAATAAATACATTATATATAATTCACGGTTCTCGGTACAGCTATTTCATCTACATATACCATGGGTTTTCATCAATCTGCAAGCCATAAATTCACAACATGCTATAGTACATTTCAACTTGTAACGGCACTAGCCATTAGATAGTGGACGGGCTCTAAAACAAACGTTCGCACTTTTTGGCAATCTCATCCATTTCATCCGAATAGACAACAGCGATCTTTACTTTACTGCGAGATGTATTTATAAACCGGCTGTAATCCGACTGTTTGACATTCTTTTCTTTATCAAGCTCGGCTCCCAACCACTGGAAATCCGAGGCGATTCGTTCCCTTATTATATCTGATCGCTCTCCCACTGTGCCTGAAAATATTATGGCGTCCAACCCTCCCAAAACCGCGGCGTAAGCGCCAACATACTTGCGTATTGAATAAACAAAAATATCAAGCGCTTTTTCCGCTTGTTTGTCACCTTCGCCTTGAAGACGGATAAGATCCCGTATATCGGGGCTCGTGCCGCTTACGCCGAGAAGACCGCATTTACTGTTGAGATATGCTTCGCATTCATCAATACCCATTTCACGAGCGAGAACAAGTACCGCGCCAGCATCTATGTTACCGACTCGTGTAGCCATCGGTACTCCTTCAAGAGGAGTATATCCCATGGATGTATCTACACTCCGTGATTTTCTTACAGCTGTGACACTTGAGCCGCCTCCCAGATGACAAACCACCACCTTGTCCAAAGCGGAGCCGTTGAGTTCTGACGTTATTGAAACAGCGGAAGATACAGACAAGCCATGAAAGCCGAATCTGCGCAAATCCAAATTATTCGTTTCTTCGGCGTTTATGGCATATACTTGGGCGACCTCATTCATATCCTGATGAAACTCGCTGTCAGATACCGCCACGATAGGAACCGTCGGATAATCCCGTCTTAACATTTCAAGCTCTTTGAGTAGAGGGCTCAAATGCAATGGGACGAGCTTCGCGGCTTTATTCAGCTTATGGATATAATCTGAGTCAATTTTCACGCTTTTGGAAAAGAAAGTTCCCGGCGCAACCACCCGGACGCCAAAAGCGTCTATGTCTAGAGCCTCCTTGACGTGCCCCCGCATCTTAATTTCATGTAAAAATAAAGACAGGACGTTATCAAACCCGACATTGTTAAGCGTCCTTTGCTCTTTTCCTTTGTCACTTTGCAGTTCCAATAAAATTTTTTCTCCCTCATGTTCAAAATGAGCAAACAGCATTCTCCTGCCGTCTTCGTAAAAAGCGTATTTTTTGGAGGCACTGCCGATATTTACAATTAAAAATTTTTTCTTTTCCATTGCCATTGTTGAATTTCCGCCGGATCAACCCCATATTGTCTGATGTACGCGCCATGTTCGGAAATTTTATTCTTGTATACGTTAATAGCTTTATTGGCTCTCTCTCTGTCTAAAACTTTTTTTTCCACCATAGTTTCAAAAACCTCTATAGCCAAGTCATATCTGCTTGTGCCATTCCTGATATGCATGTCAAACGGCGTCGTGGTAGATCCATTTTCCTCATAACCGTGCACAGAGAAACGATTCTGATCCCCTTCGTAGTCAAATAAAATCTGCTTCAGCGTCTGCGGATAGCCGTGAAAGTTGAAAATAACCGGCTTGTCATTAGTGAAATAGTTTTCAAAATCAGGGAGAGGAACTCTGCAGGAATCATGGCCGAAGCCTAGCGCGGAAAGAGACAAAATATTGACAAATCTTGCTTTAACCTCGGGGGTTTCCGACTTCACGATATCAATCGCGGCCAAACATTCTTTTGTAAGATAATCACCGACGCCGCATAAAACAATGTCGGGGTCTTTTTCGCTCGCGAAATCCCAAACCATAAGTCCAATTTTCAATTCTTTGGCGGCAAGCTCCATATTAAGCCACCTCGGCTCCAGTGTTTTACCCGCCACTATTATATTTATTGAATTTTTTGAAGACAAACATTTTTCAAGCGTCAAGAGCGCGCTGTTGCCGCAAGCGGGAAAATAGACATTTACTAAACATCCCTGTTTCTGGAGCATATCGTCCACGAACCCCGGATTCTGATGGGAAAAACCGTTATGTTCCTGTCTCCAGCCGGAGGATGTTAAAATATAGTTCAACGAGGGTATATCTCCTCTCCACTTAACCTCATGGGACTGTTTCAAAAACTTGGCATATTGATCGGCCATACTCGCTACGATCTGAATGAAGGCCTCATATGAAGCGAAAACCGCATGGCGTCCGGTAAGAACATAGCCCTGCATTATTCCCTGAAGATTATGCTCGGAAAGCATTTCCATAACTCTTCCGTTTACGCTTAAATCTCTATCCTCTTTCACGATAGGCATGGAGAAAGCTCTGGCGGTTGCCTTAAAAACCTCATCCAATTTATTGGAATAAGTTTCGTCCGGAGACATCATTCTAAAATTTCTATTCGGTTTGTTTAACTCAAAAACGTCTTTAAGATAAGCCCCGGCCCTTCTCATGCTGCTTGAACCAATAACGCCGGGAAAATCAACATCCTCAGCATAAATATTGACCTCAGGTAATTTAAGCGGTTGGTACGCTTTAGGACCCCCCATACTGTAACACGAGTCACCAATCCTATATTCGGCGGAAGGCAGACAACTCTTTATACTCTCCTCAAAACCACCTTTATTATCAAACAGCTCAGAAAATCCATATGACCTCAGCCATGATTCAACTTCCCTAAGTTCCTCTGGATCTGACTTCGCGTTGGGAGCAACAACTTGATGAGATAAGAAATTACCCTCTATTTTATTGCCATGCAATTTTTTTATTCCGGTCCAACCTTTCGGAGTCTTAAGGATTATCATGGGAAACACCGCGGGAAGCGTGATCCGTCCTCTTCTCGCCTTATCTTGTATATCTCTTATTGCTTTGTAACTTTTCTCCACCGCCTTATTCATTCGCTTGTAAACATCTTCCCCCTCCACAATTATAGGATCGTAACCATATCCTTGAAACAAAGAAATCAGGCTTTTGTTTGACATCCTGCCGAATATCGTAGGGCCGGATATCTTATATCCATTTAAATGAAGTATAGGCAAAACCGCGCCGTCTTCCGCGGGATTTATAAGTTTATTTATGTGCCATGAAGCGGCCAAAGGCCCCGTCTCCGCCTCCCCGTCGCCAATGAGACAAGCGACGACCAGCTCCGGACGGTCGAGCGCCGCGCCGTAAGCCGTGGAAAGAGAATACCCGAGCTCGCCGCCCTCCAAAATGACTCCGGGGGCTCCCGGACTCGCGTGGCTCGGAAATCCATAAGGCCAGCTAAAATTACGCGCCAGATATGCAATACCTTTCTCATCAAGCGTAGCTTCGGGATAATATTTTGATAATGTTCCCTCCAAAAAAAGATTGGCTTGGAGAGCGGGGAAACCGTGCCCCGGTCCCAGCACGAACATCATCCTTGCGTTGTGTTTTTTTGACAGTGCGTTAAGGTGCGCGTATACAAAATTTATACCCGGACAAGTGCCCCAATGACCCAGTAGTCTGGGCTTAATGTGAGAGGACGCAAGGGGTTTATTCAGGAGATAATTATCCTGAAGGTAGATTTGTACAGCCGAAATATAGTTAGCGGCACGAACGTATTTTTTTATATTTTCTATGTTGCCAATCATCTGGATGAATAGAGTTCATCCATTATACACCAGTGCCGTTACAAGTTAAAATGTACTATAGCATGTTGTGAATTTATGGCTTGCAGATTTATGAAAATCCATGGTGCATGCAGAGAAAATTAACTTGTAACGGTACTAGTAACCACGAAATTCGAAGCGAAACTCAAAAAACAGTATCTACGCTTTTATCGTGGCAGAGGCCAAATAATACGTCTCCATTATTTTCCTAGCTTCTTTGGAAATCGGCTTGACTATTTTCACATCCGCATTCTCCATAATTTTCTTTACCAAATCTATTGGATGAAATTTGAAAAAATTGCCCGAAATGCAATCTACAACTCTATCCTTAAGCGGTTTCGGCATGGTTTCCATAAAATGCCTTCTCAGGTGATCTGGTGAAAAGAAATATACTTTTTTGAAATTCGCGTCAACTTTCAAACTCTCCAGCCGTGCTTTAAGCATGCGGGTGAAATTACCCACCATTATTTCATCGTTCAACTCTCTAGCCGACCCTGATCTTACCACACCGCCACCGACTCTCGTCTTGAAATGTCCCTCATTATCTGAATAGCGCGGAGTTGGGAACTTAAAAGAGTCCTTAAGCGAGACACTGCCGTTTGAGGCATGGTATATGACTGCTTCCTGCCTGCCGACAACTATTATCATGCTCGGATTTCTGGTAAACTGCTTCAATTTATTGGATATTTTTACCTGATCTGGAACTTTGGTATAATTCTTGGAAAACCCTTTTGCCTTAAGATAATTTATAACCTCTGCTTCATTTTTGTACACTTTATTCGGCAGATTTTCGCTCATTAGGAGTGCCCACGAATCAGCCGACTTACTTCTCACATAATCCACGATTTTTTCTTTGGCCGCGGGATAAATAATACCGCTTATTGACTTGTGAATTTTACTTGAATAATTTTTATTGATACTCAAATTGTCTCTTTTATTTTTTTTCCTCATACATTTTTACGCACCTATAATTATTTTTTATAAATCTTTATCTTTTTTATAATCATCAATCTCACACTTTTCATAACAATACCGTGCTCACATTAAGAAAGAGTGAAGACAAAAAAACACCGAGCATCGGCTTGGTGTTTTTTCAATAAAATTTTTCCCAATCAACCGTTCTTTGCCTGATGAAAAACTCTTTGAGGAAACGGGATAACGATCCCCTCCTTGTCAAAAGCGATTTTTAATCTTTTGCGCAATTCTCCCATGACACCCCACTGCTGAATGGGCTTGGTATCGCCCAAAATCTTAATAATGATGGCCGAGTCCCCAAAATCATCAACTCTCAAAAACTCCGGGGCTTTCAATATATGTTCTTTCCATTTAGGATCTTCCGCCAACTCCTTCCCAACCTTATTGACAACCTCTATCACTTTTTCCAGATCTGAGTCATACGCCACGCCTATATTCAAATTTACTCTGGAATAGTTTTTTGTCAGGTTTGATGCCACATGTATCTCCCCATTCGGAATATTGTGAACAGTTCCGTCCAAATCCCTAAGAACGGTGAGACGTAGATTGATATCTTCCACTAATCCGCATTTTCCCGCGGCACACAAGACGTCTCCAACGCGATATTGATTTTCAAAAATGATAAAAAGTCCGGAAATAACGTCCCTGATGAGATATTGTCCTCCGAAACCGAATGCCAATCCCGCAACGCCCGCGGCGGCAAGTAAGGGACCTATGTTTATACCAAGTTCAGACAATATCATCATCCCCGCGACTACCCACAGCGCTACCCCAAGCGTAGTGTTAAAGACTTTTATCAATGTGTCTTCTCTCTGTTTTTCGGCCTCAAGTGAAAGCAATAGGCCGCTTTTTCCCGCTATTTTTCTAACTAACCTGCCGATAAACGCGAAACCGAATTTTTTTAGAATATACGCGGCCGCGAGAATACCGACAATTTTCAAACCGTGGCTGATAAGCCAAGCGTATGCGGAATCAATAATCTCAAAATTTAAAATATCCATTGTATTAAAATAATTATACCTTTCGCGTTTCTGCTAATTCAAACGATTTCACAATCTGCCATCACCTGCGGTAAATGACGGAAATGACATAAACGATAAACGCGTAAGCTCTGTTAATATAGACACTACATTTAGAATAAACCATATTACGGAAAAGAAAAGCCCGCTTTTGTAAAAGCGAGCGATTGAGTACGGCAAGATGGGTTAGTCAGTGATACAAGAATCTTGTCTCGTAAGCACGGGCTCTGATGACCATACTGCAGACTCATCGGCAAAACCCACGGTTTCGCCGGTGTCCACATTCATAGCATTGAATGCAAGTCCAGTAGAATATAATCTTCTGAACCTTACAGGTGGACCATCCGAAGTATATCGAGCCCAGAAAAAACCGCCCTCATTTATGTCGCCGAACGTGAGTGTTTGTTGTACCATTATGACGCCTTTCGTTTTTGGTGTCCGTTCAACATCATGTCACATAACTCAATTAATAGCAATATTACTGAAAAGATAACTAATGCTTAGTTCTCTCCGACGCCATTACCTTAAAAAACATTACTCTAACCAAACACCTCAACGGATGCTACCGTTGAGGTGTTTGGAAGTTTTGGTTAAATAACATAGCTTAACTCAAGCGTTTTTCATTGACAACGTGCGTATTTACCAGGAGACAATTTAAACGTATATTTTTATTTCAAACTTAAACATCCTCGGCCTACTTTTTTTTCGGCAAATCAGCTATAAACAAAACAATTGACCATTTTTGACATACTGCCGGTTTAAGGTAGTATTGCTTCAAATTTGACAATATCAACCAAAAAACAACCAAAGAAAGGCCGGATACGAAATGAATACCAACGTGAACAGTCAAGACGCCGGAAGTTTAGTGGGCAAAGCCGTGGATGTGAGACCGGTCTCCGAAGTAGAGAATCCGGAAGAGTTAATCATGAACTGCATGCCGGCATTCGGCGGCGCGTTCGTAAGAAAGATATTCTGCATTCTGGACCGAGTGATCACCGAGAATGTGCCTCTTGTGGTCGCCATTTCCGGGCCCATCACCGCCTCCAATCAGCATCGGGCCTGGCTCCTCCCTCTGATAGAGGAGGGCTACATCTCGTACATTACAACAACAGATGCGGCTTGTTATCATGACGGGCACTTCGGCCTTCAGGAAGAAAATCCCGTGCGTGAAGTGGACATTGAAGGCCGAGACCTTGAGTACGGCAAAGCCGGAGTCATTCGCATTGGCAATGTCGGGTTTGACGAAAACGTTCTCTACAAGCAGGACAAATTCATATCTAATCTTTTGCAGAAACCCGAGTTCCAGCGCAAGATGAGCGGAACCGAATTCCGCAACCTGTTGGGCCAACATTATGACCGGCAAGAAGGTAGGCTCGGCATCAAGCCCGGCCTCCTCTCAACATGTTACAAGTATGGAGTGCCGGTATTCGTCGGGGCGCCGTGCGACGGCTCTGTCTACTTAAACCACGTAAAGCTTTGGGCTATGCGAGAAAATGGCGTGCTTCGGCACGACTTTGAGCTAGACATTGAGCGCGAAGTTTTTGAAAGCGCCGCTATTCATTACTGGGGATTGACGAGATCGCCAGCAAAGAAGCTTGCGATCCTCATACTCGGAGGAGGAGTGCCGAAGAACTTCTCACTTCAGCCGGAGCCGTTTCTATCTCAAATACTTTTGCTTAACGACATCGACGGTTACAGCTTTGATGTCCAGATCGTGAGCACTAACGTTACTTACGGATGTCTCACAAGCTGTAAGCCAGCCGAGGCCCACACGTGGGGAAAGGTCAGCGCTGAGGCCCTGGGTGGTACAACCGAGAGTCTCGAAGCAGACTACTCAACAATCATGCCCCTCATTTCTTGGGCCATAATTGATAAAAAACACCGACTCTTTAACCGTGACGCGAGTGAGCCGGGGGTCCGAGGATATTGTCTGCGAAATCACCTCCGACTGTACGACAAGTTGCCGGAGTTGACCAAGCACCTTCTGGATCGGATCACTGAATTAGATCACGTTGTCAAGCTCAAATCCGCTTTTTGAAATCATTGGGCTTTGTTGTTTGGCTATCACTGCCCCGCCTCCAGCGGGGTTTTTTTTATTCATTATTGCCCAGGGAATATTTATCTTCCGCGTACCTTTTCCGGTCCGCGATTGTCATACCTTCTGATAAAATCTCGGATGCGCCCTTCATCTACAATTTCGTTATTAATATCAAACGTGTCAACTCTGCCCCATGCAACAAGCGATATATCTCCTTCGTTTTCCAATCGCGGAGAAACAACGACATATCTTCCGGCAAATGATTTGAGCTTTTCTTTGGCCTTATCACTTATGTGAGGATGGTACGCTATCCATATGTCGCCATGTTCAAGATTGTGAATTACCTGTTCATCTGGTAATGGTTCGTCGTAAAATCCCCCACGAACCGTCGAGCCATAATGCGGGCCGGATGAAGGCGGGTTTGAGTTATAGACAGAACGCTTCTCGCCATCTGCGATATGATCTCGTCCTTGAATATCATACGCGACACTAAAATCTTCCCCCTCAGGAACTGCGGTTTGAGCGAGGAGAAATATTCCATACCCAATGATGGCGACAATGATAAGCCAGAGCGCGTAGCGTAGGAGCGATTTCTTGGCTTTCGCCATTCGGACTCGCTTACTCTCTTCTTCACGCGCATATTCACGCTCTCGCTTCTTTGATTCGTAATCGTTTTTTGTTTCTTCCATATATTTTGGTTATTTACTGATATCTATAGCGTCCTCATAGTATATCGCAATAGCAGCCATTCATCACTATTATATATCTCGAAACATTTTTTAATCAACTACCCCGCCCCAAGGGGTTCCCTCACTCGCTCCGTTCGTATCGGCGGGGTATCTAGGAGCTTTGCTCTGGATTATCTTGAAAACCAAGGTTTTCAAACTTTCCTTAGCGGAAACTCCGCAGCAAGCTGACGGAGAATATTTTTATTTAACCTGAATAATTAATTTGCTTTCACATAGCGTACCGAACGAATACTCCCTTCCCTGCTGTCCAGAAAGAAAATTTCTTTTTTCAGTGACGGCAAAACATCAATCTTTTCTTCAATATTAATAGGTTCGATTGGTAGCGCGTAGGAACTTTTCTTATTTAAGGAATTGATATAAACACCTCTGTAATTATAAAGCAAAAGAATACTTTCAATGTTTTTAATAGGAAATGTATCCTTCTTTCCATTTTTTAAAACGACAGTTATTCCGCGTTCTGTTGTCTCAATACTCATTGCCACTATATCCGGAAATATAAAATGAGAGATTAGAGCGATCGTACGAACCGCAAAAAGAAAAATTATAACAGCTACAATTGGAAACAGTAAAACAGCAAACATCGGTTGAATAACAAGTAAAATTGGAGATACCGTTATCCCAAACGGCTCTAAAAAATACAAACTAAAAGATCCAGTAAAAAGTCCTATCAGAATCAAGGGGGTCTTTCTGGCTCGTATGAGTGAAGTAAACCATTCTGAAACCCAATCCTTTGTTGTTTTATCTATTTTAGGTTTTTCTGTTAAACCCGAAATATTTTTTTCAAGATAATTCATTTTTATCTTTTAGCAGTAAAAATAATGAAATAATTATACATGACTTTTTAGGTAATAATAATATAGGGATGGTGAAATTCATAAACCCGCCACTCGCCTGGCGTGTTTTCCAGCCCTAATATTAGCCCTGTAAAAGCAACGTACCGGTAGATTACACTTCGGCCGGAACACCGGCGGGTTTAGGTGTGTTTTGCTATCCAGGCGTGCATGATTTTGTACACTTCGCGAAGGTGAGCTTCTTTTCGATTTTTTATAAAAATTTTTCCATCGCGTCCAGGATTTTTTAATAAGAGGCAGTGACAATGTGGATAGGATAAAGTAACTTCTCTCACGGAAGTTTTCTCATTGTGTGTAACTGTTTCATAATTCCTCACATACCAACATCCTTACAAACTGGAGTTTGTAAGGATGTTGATCGAATTGGCATTATTTCCGATCACTGTTATTCCAACCTGTGGACGTATCATTTTTTTCAGGGTATTTTTTCAACTTGTCGTCAGTGGCAAGTTTTGCCGCTTTCTTTCGCTTCTCTTTTGCCGCAGCTTCATGAAAATCACCCACGCTATGAGCTCCATTTTTTATAAGTTTGCAAAGTTCACAGTCATCGTCCAAGTCCCAGTCATCTTCCATAAAGATCCTCGGAGACAAATCTTCTACCCACTCATGCATCTCATCACCCGGTCCACCGTCTATCGACCACTGGTTCCATCCGTCAATTTCGTATTTATCCACGAATTCTACAATCTTCAAACATTCCGCAAAATCAGTACGTCTCTTTATGGCACGTTCCAGCTTTTTCCCCGCATCCGGGTGTTCGTACATAAACATGGTTTTATTGAAAGAATCCAGTTCTTTATATTTCGTATCCAACCTTACTCTCGGTATCGGCAGATATCTTGCTGATTTCTGAATAATCTTTAATTTTGTAGGGGCTTCAGATCCATTCTTTTCCAATTCACAAACTTCACCTTTTTCTAGATCAATGTAAAAACAAGATGACACCTTATCGCTCATCATGGCTCGAAACAAATCCCACTCATCAATTCTATTACCGTTGGATAAAACAAACATGCCTCTGAATTAAAACTTTTTATTTACGGTCAACTCTACTATTCTTTCAAATTTGTCGTATTTCATCTTTGTGTAAAAAGCTTTATAACAATTATTTATACGACATTCCGCCGCGGTGGCCTATTTCTAAGATTTTTACGATTTTTTCTTTCTTTTCTATTTGGTAGATAATCCGGTACGGCCAGACTCTGACTTTCCTTTTTCCTTTAAGCTTTCCTTCCATGGGACTGCCGACGAGCGGATTTTCGGCAATGATTCCCAGTGTCTCAATGATCCGACCTTGCCACGGTTGTGGAATTTTTTTCAACTCCTTCTTTGCGCTATTAGCAATATAGACACTGTATGGCATATTATTTCTTCTTCTTATGCCTGGTGTTCTTCGTCTCCTTATTTTTTTTATCACTTTTCTCCGCAACCACTGAATAACCCTTTCCGGACTCGTATCTCAACTCTTTTTTCAATTTTTCCAATGTTACATATTCTCCCCTCTTAAACTCATCCTCCGCTTTCTTGATCTTATCCATAAACTCAGGGTCGCCTAGTATTTCCATATCTTCCATAATATCCTCAAAGTCGCTCGCGGACATAAGCACGGCTTTTGGCCTTCCTTTTTCTGTGAAGGTGTAATAATTATTCGGTTTTTGCACTTCCTCGGCTATATCAAATATTTTTTTTCTCGCCTCGGAAATTGAAATGGTTGTTTTGGCTTTCATAGTAGATATCGCTTAACGAAAAGCGCACACAAATAAAGTCCCGCGGTGACACTCTTCAATTTATATGTACATAATAGCGTACATCGTGCAACGATGCAAGTTTACGGCTGTAAAAAACCCGCCAAGTGTGGCGGGTTTGTGAGGATAGCAACTGGATACGACTTAAAACGATGCTGCTCCTATGTCTTTCCGATAATGTGCCCCTTTGAAATGGATGCACTCTACCCCTTGGTAAGCGCGGTCAATAGCTTCCCGAAGCGTATCGCCGATCGCGGAAACACCGAGCACGCGACCGCCGGATGTGATAAGGTTTCCGTCCACTTCCTTTGTCCCCGCATGAAAGACGACAACTCCTGGCAGAGATTCAGCTTTATCAATGCCTGTGATAGTCAAACCTCTTTTGTGGTCTGGATCCGGATAACCTTCCGATGCCATGACGACGCAAGCCGCGTAGCCACGATGCCACTCGATGTCCAACTCCTTTAGCCGACCCTCAACGCACGCCTCTAAAATATCCAAGAGATCAGTTTCCAGAAGCCGCATGTAAACTTGCGCCTCCGGATCGCCAAAACGGGCGTTAAACTCAAGAACAGTTAGTCCGGCTTTAGGCATTTTGAGCCCAGGATAAAGAACGCCTGTAAACGGCGCGCCCTCCTCCTTGAGACCGAAAAGAGCTGGGGCAATCACGTCTTTGTGGACAGTGTAATATAGACTAAATTTCGGAACCGGAGCAATCGTTCCCATCCCACCTGTGTTTGGACCTTTATCTCCGTCCAGTAACCGCTTGTGGTCTCGCGCCGAGGGAAACAGCTTGTGCGTCTTACCATCCGAGATGGCGTGCATAGAAACCTCAGGTCCGTCCACGAAGTTTTCGATGACAACCTCATCGCCGGCAATGCCGTGCGTTCGCAACAACATAATCTTTCTAAGAGATGAAGCGGCTTCATCAAAATCTCCACACGGGTAAACTCCTTTGCCAAGAGCAAGCCCCGATGCTTTGATTACTTTTCCGAGATTGCTTGACCCGAAGTGCCGGCGTACATGTTCTAACGCCCTTTCGTGTTTAGTGAACACCTCAAACCTTGAAGTCGGTATTCCATACTTCGCCATGAACCGCTTTGAAAAAGCTTTTGACGACTCGATCCGTGCCGCATCCCTTGTGGGGCCGAAGATTTTCAGACGGTTCGCCTGAAAAACGTCAACGATAGCCAGTGCCAGCGGATCATCTTGCCCGACGATTGTAAGGTCAATCCCTTTCCTGAGCGCAAACTTGAGAAGTCCCTCAATATCCGTGGCGCTAATCGGAACATTTTCCGCGATCTGCGCTGTACCGGCATTACCTGGCGCAACGTAGAGTTTTCCAAGACGCGGTGACTGACGGAGCTTCCAGGCAATCGCGCATTCGCGTCCACCTCCTCCGACGAGTAGTGTTTCGAGTAGTGTTTTTTTATGCATGTGCATGACTGTAGCCCTTCCTTCTTTCGTTAGATTTATTTGTCTATTTGCCAATTGCCAAACAACTGAACTCTACCGTCATACTACCAAATGTTTAAAAGAAAACCAAATGGCTTTCTCTTAACACAATTTGACTGCTGTAGTACTGTAAATTCAAGTAGATGCATACTCCCAGCCGGGTTGCCAAGATTTAGTTTTTCTCCAGTCTCCCGCAAATGCCTCTTCCCATGTTTTGCCCTTTAGCAACACATCCAACGATAACTGGGGGGCTTTGTGAGCCACGACAGCGACATGTTTTCCGTCATAATCTTTTTTTAAATCTTCAAGAAAAGAGGCAATGCGATTCTTTACATCCTCGTAACTTTCTCCGTTTGGCATAGAAGTATTTATAGATTTTTCTTGCAGCGGCTCAACCACATCTGATGGCTTTCCATTGAGGTCTCCATAGTTGAATTCCCGAAGACGCTCGTCCTTGATGATTTTATATTTATTTCCCCACGTTAACTCGGCAGATTTAAATGCCCTTTGGAGATCTGACGTAAAAACCACATCAAAAAATTTATCGGCAGTTTTGTCTGCCAATTCTTTTGACTGCCGTATTCCTAATTCCGACAACTCCGCATCCTTCCATCCGGACGAAATCCCTTGTTCATTATCCTTAGTCGTCCCGTGCACAAAGTATGTCAATCTTACGCTCATAGTAATTTTTATTAAATTTATACATCTTAGTTCAAAACATTCAAAATATAGCCTAAAAAAACTAGAGGCATGCCAACAACACCCAACCTCTGTTCAATACGCATAACACGAAACACGCGCGAAGAAATTTTGTGCTCGTTTAAAACTCGGTGATGGACCCGAAGCGCTGCCCAGGCAATAAGAAGCGTTCCTATTGCCTCCAGTGTAATAATTGTAAATTCCATATTTAACCATTATACCCCTATTCTAAATCTCAGGTAAACAGCGTCCTGTACGGTAAAATGGTGTTAATTTCTCTTTATTGTAAGATTATGAAATGACACTAGAGGATCTGGGGTACAACAACGCCTTTGAAGAAAATAGGAAAAAGCTTGAGCTTTGCGAATTTTCAGTTGCCCGCATCATTTCCGAGTTTAAAGGTGAATACAAAGTAATAAACGCAAATGGCGAACACCGAGCAAGAGTCACCGGCAAGCAAATGTTTACGGCCTCATCCAGAGAAGATTATCCCGCTGTCGGAGACTGGGTTGCGATTTCCGAACTAGATAACGGGCAAGCTATCATCCGAGGCATATTACCAAGGCAATCAATACTAAAAAGAACTTTCGGTGATAAAAATAGATCTGGAGAAAAAGACGAGATACAGGTTATCGCCGCAAACATTGACGAGGCATTTGTTATTGAATCAATTGACAGAGATTATAATTTAAACCGTTTTGAACGGTATTTCGCCATTTCGGAAAGTAACGGCGTACAGCCGGCAATAATTTTGAATAAGATCGATCTTATTTCCAAAGGAGAGTTGAATGATAAATTGATTCAGCTAAAAAAGAGATTCCCTGACATCAATATTATTTTCACAAGCACCGTGAATGATCACGGTCTTGATGATCTGAATAAATACATCAGCAAAGGAAAAACATATTGTTTTCTAGGTTCATCCGGAGTCGGAAAATCCACATTGATAAACCGGCTTCTCGGTGAAGATTCTATAAAGACCGGCACTATCAGCCGCTTATCGGGACGAGGCAAACATACCACTACCAGCCGGCAAATGTACTTTCTCGAGAATGGCGGAATAGTGATAGATAACCCGGGTATACGAGAAGTGGGTGTCGCTCGCGTGTCTGAAGGAATCGGCACTTTGTTTGATGAAATTACAGCGATTGCCGAGCAATGCAAATACGCTGATTGCACACACACTCATGAACCCGGATGCGAAGTTATTGGAGCGGTAAAATCCAACAAATTAGACAAAGAAAAATATACTAACTACCTCAATCTCAAGAAAGAAACCGAGTATCATGATATGAACGAATTGGACAAAAGAGAAAAAGATCGCAAATTTGGCAAGTTCATGAAAAAAGCAAAAAGAGATCTCAAGGATTTTGATTTGTAGTGGTTGTATGACTACTGTTCCCTGCCTTTTTAAGAACTGTTAACTAATGAATTGAGATCGGCTTCATTAAGTTTTGCTAGTACTGCATTAATTTTTTCTAATGCAACTACTTTTTCATCAGCATTCTCCGCTTTAGCTTGTTCTATCATTTGCTCAACCTTTATAATTTGGGGTGTTTTGTATTTATCTTTATTCTTTCCATCAATTCTTATTATTACCTCACCCAAAAAGGGCTTGTCTGTAAATGTTGAAACAAGCTTGTACGTACAGCTCCCATCTGGATTATTTTCGGTTCCATCCATCCTAAAACCTGACCCACTAAACGCTTTGGCAACCTGTTCAGTTTGAGCTCCTATGTCTATTTGCACAGACTCAACGGTTCTATAAATTTCTTCAACTTCAGATGAGCTTAACACTCCATCCAAAACCGCGTCATTAAACGCCTTATAAGCTTCTTGCCTCGGGCCGTTAATTAACATCTCATATCCTCCTTTTTGTGCTTGTTCCCCTATATTTTCTCGCATGTTCATTTTTTAATGTGTAATAAAATTATTATATCATCATTTTCGTTACTGCCGGCCAGGGACCATGAATACATTTCTCTCCCTCGACTCTCGTCGTGCCGTCGCACTCCTCGGTCTGGGCACCAGCTCGTCTGTTTTTTCTACTGAAAAAACATGACTCCGCTGTTCTCGTCCCTACGCGAGTGAAGCAGTTCACTCGCTGGCCGGCAGCAAAGCCTTTCGCTTCGCTCATTGCTTTACTGCCGGCCAGGGACTCGAACCCCAATACCCGCCTCCAAAGGGCGGTGTCCTACCATTAGACGAGCCGGCAATATTTTTATCCATATTAAGATTTTTGTATTATGCCTTTTATATCAGACTTTTTCAATGATTGATCTTCTTTCCATTGGCTAATTCGTGAGAATATGCCTCTAGGGACAATGTCTTATTCATGAGTTTTACAAAATAGATATGATTTCTTTCGCTCCAGGTTTTTGGATTTTGTGAAGATAATAATGCATTTCCAGCCCCTTCTGATCCCTGCCTATGATTTCCGCCGCATATAGAACAGACAGGTGCCTGGAGGTTGATTTAAAGGATAATTTTATATTTTCCGCCAACTCCCCAACAGTTAAATCACTACTTTTCTTCAACAGTCTGGCAATGGCCAATCTGCGTCTGTTTGCCAGCGCTTTTATGCTTTTTTCTAAATCATTCATATTTTTTCACGCCTCTATTCTCTTATTCTCACGAATTAGCCAATAGAGAATCTGAGGGGTATTATTGTTAATTTTATTATATTTTTATAATTTTCAGCACCTCCCTCTATTCACTATAGGACTTAGGCAGTAAGATGCAGTTCGAGGCGCGAGCGAGGATTGCGACCAAAATGTATGCTTATACATAGCGGGAGTAAACGGAGCTTGCAGAGAAGAAATGCGCCGGATGCGTAAGTCCTATACTATCCACTTTTTCAATCGCTGTGTTTGGATATTAATGAAATAAGAGCAAGTTCCAAGGGAAGTTCGGGAAGATGGGCGTAGCCCGCGACATCATACGCATTGAGAAGCTCAAGGAGAGTTTTGGATGAAATTTTGGATTCAGGATTCTCCGCGATTTTTTGTAGAAAAGAATAGTCGCTTTCCGTCACCTCATCTTTTATCAGCTGTTCCATATCTTTTGCATATTTCAAAAGCAAAATTAATCTGATCTTATGCATAACCAGTTTAATGAATACCCTCATATCTACATTGGCGTCATTAGCCCTTCGCACAGCCATTAGACCCCGCTCCAAATCCGACACCTCTATAGCCTCAATAAAATCATTGACCAGTTCGCCTTTGGGAGCGCCGGAAACCAGCTCCACCTCGTCAGCGCTGATTTTTTTATCTTTGGAAAAACTCAATACTTTCTGTAAAATATTCTGCGCGTCCCTGAATGACCGATCGCCAAGCACGGCAATGAGCTCCGCCGATGACGGCTCCAAAGTATAGCCCTCTTTCTTGGCGATGGAAATAACCACATTTTTCAAAACCTCCTGGCTTGGTTTTTTAAACTGAAATACCTGACAGCGAGACACTACCGTTTCCGGCAACTTCTCCATTTCCGTCGTGGCGAGAATAAACACAACATGCCGCGGCGGCTCTTCCAGAGTTTTCAACAAAGCATTAAACGCTTCTTTCGTAAGCATATGAACTTCGTCTATTATGTAAACCTTGTATTTTGATCTGAACGGCAAAGTGCTGACACCTTCCTTGAGCTCTCTTACGTCATCAATGCCTCTATTGGAAGCGGCATCTATTTCGTATAGGTCATCCGAAGCAGTGCCTATCTGACTAGCGAATATCCTGGCAATAGATGTCTTGCCGATTCCTCTCGTGCCAAAAAACAAATAAGCATGAGATATCTTGCCCGAGTCTATGGAGCCCTTGAGTACATTGACAATATGATCTTGACCAATAATTTCCTTAAACGACGAGGGTCTGTATTTTCTATATAAAGCCAATTCCATGCACCTAGTATACAACATTTGAAATAAAAAAAACGGCATGCGTAACACAGCCGTTCACGTCAGAAATCCTCTCGGCAAATCGGAACAATCAATGCCCCCGTAGCAAGCGCCAACCCTCATCAAGGATTCGACGCCAAGCGCCCTTTCTTCCTCTGATACACAAGTAGAAAACATTCCCCAAAATCTTCGATCCGCATTGTTCAGAATCTCATCAATCAGACATGCCGGCACCTCCGCGTCATGACAAGCCTTCACAAATCTGCCTCTGACTCTCCTGTTTTTTGGAATTCCGATATTGAGTATAGTATTTCTCATAATCACTCTTTCTACATAAATTATACACGGCAAATAATGAAGTCAACAGTTCATGAAAAAAACCGCGCAAGGCGCGGTTGGAAAGAGCGTCGGATCAAGCGGCTTGCGTTTCTTTGGTGTGAAAAGCTTCCGCGACAAAGGGAAGACTTCGCAAGTAATCCTTGGCAGATTCTTCTCCTTGAAGGTAAATCTCGCCAAAGTCTTTAACCTGCTCATCTGTCATTTGTCTGCATATGTGATGCACATGATCTTCAAGATCCATTTCCAAAAGGATTCTGTGGATCTCGTAGGCAATCTCTCTAAATTCAATAAGAGATCTTTTTTGAACCAACGCAGTGTAATAAGCCCTTGCTAAAATCTGTAAACATGGAGTTTGCATAACAGGCGGTGAAAGAAGTTAATCTAATGCAAATTATATGCCAGAGTCGGGCGAACACAAGGCACAGCAGATACCGTGTACAGTTAGTTTATAGCTTGAGATAATCTTGAACTACTTTCTCTACTTCGGCCGAATTGTTTGTTTCGAAAAGTTGGACCCTCAATTCTTTGGCGCCATCCCATCCTGTCACATAGCATTTGTAATGCTTTTTCATTATGGCGAAACTCTTCGTGTCGCCTAAAAGTTCTTCAAATAATCTCGTGTGCTCAACCATAATCCCCAGCCTCTTTTGGATATCCAAATCTGCCATCGTCTGTTTATCATTGAACAGATAAGGGTTCCCAAATATGGCCCTTCCGAGCATTGCGCCATCCGCCCCGCTCTCGCGAGATTTCGCGCGCGCGGCCGCAATGTCAGCCACATCTCCATTTCCAAAAATGAGCGTCCCGCTTCCCACTTCATCTCTTATCTCCACCGCCCTTCTAACTCTTTCCCATTTCGCGGGAACTTTTGACATTTCCTTCCTCGTGCGAGCGTGAACAGTAATCGCCGCCGGATCCTCGGCCAGCAATTCCGAAAGCCAAGTTTCCAACTCATCTTTATTGTATCCGAGCCGAGTTTTAACAGACACTGGAATATTTTTCGCACCGCGTTTTGCCGCTCTTATTATTTCACGCGCGAGTTTAGGATTCTTTATAAGCGCGGCCCCGGCCCCCTGTTTCTCCACGCTTCTGTCAGGACAACCCATGTTAATATCCAAACCATCAAAGCCAAGATCGTTCACCAATGCCGCGGCTTCCTCCATAGTTTCCGGATTTGCTCCGAAAAGCTGGGCGATAATGGGACGCTCCTCTTTGTCATACGCGAGATCTTTCAATAATTTCTCTTTGCCCTTTTTATCCGCGAGCATAAGACCGTCCGCCGATACGAACTCAGTCCACATGGCATCCGGCTTGCCATATTTTGCTATTATCTTTCTAAAAGCCGCGTCCGTGACATCAGCCATGGGCGCTAATAGCAAAATCGGCCTCTTTTCCTTTTCCGCGTTATTCTTTATTTTTCTCCAAATATCCATCCAGCCAGCATACCAAAGATTTGCAAATATTTCCTATTGAATTTTGAATTGCGAAACTCGTCGCAGGCAGGGCTTTAATGGAAATTTCCAATATCTAATTACTAATTCCCAATGGAAGATGGGACACCCCTTCGCCTCGGAAACCTCGGCACTTCCCCTCTAAAGAGGGGAAGATGGGGAGGGTCTCTCCCGTCGACTAACACAATGTTCCGCAAAAGCCCTGCCGAGAAAAGAGTTTCGTAATACACCGTATTGAATTTTCTTTCGTCACGAGATTTTTAGATATCCAAATTGGCCATCTTGGCGTTGGATTGAATGAAGCTTTTGCGAGCGGGAACATCCGTACCCATGAGCATGTCAAAAATCTTGTCCGCTTCAAATGCGTCATCCACGGTCACTTGTTTTAATATTCTTTTGGACGCGTCCATGGTTGTTTCCTTAAGCTCTTCAGGGTTCATTTCGCCCAAACCTTTGTACCTTTGTATGGAAATTTTAGGCGCTTTCTTGGCTGAATCGGCCGGCTCGGCAATTTCTTCCGCCGGCGCCCCTTCCGACGCGGTATCCATTATCTCCATTTCGTCAATGTCTTTGCCCAGGTATTTGATTTTTTCCTCCTCCGTATACACATACACCACTTCCTTTCCTTTTTTTATTTTATATAAAGGCGGTTGCGCTATATATATGAATCCCCCGTCCAAGAGCGGCTTGAAATATCTGTAAAAAAGAGTAAGCAAAAGTGTTCTGATGTGAGCGCCGTCAACGTCCGCATCCGTGGCGATTATTATTTTGTGGTATCGCAGTTTGGATAAATCAAAAGTGTCTCCAATGGCGGTACCCAGCGCCACGACCAAATTTTTAATCTGTTCTGAACCGAGCATTCTGTCCAGACGCGCGCGTTCTATATTCAATATTTTGCCTCTCAAAGGCAAAACCGCCTGAGTCCTTCTGTCTCGTCCGCTTTTACCGGAACCCCCGGCAGAATCTCCCTCCACTATAAAAATCTCGGATTCGGCGGGATCGCGGCTTTGGCAATCCGCGAGCTTGCCTGGCAAAGTCATGCCCTCAAGGGCTCCTTTTCTTAAAACTGAATCTTTTGCTGCTTTGGCCGCTTTTCGAGCTTTCACCGCCAGTATAACTTTGTTAATTATCGCTCTGGCGTCATCGGGATTTTCCTCTAAATACGAGCTGAAGGCCTCGCTAAAGACGGTATTGACCGCCCCCTGTGCTTCTACCGATCCTAATTTCGCCTTTGTCTGTCCTTCAAACTGAATTTCCCTTAACTTAACGGAAATAATGGCAGTGAGGCCCTCCAAGACATCCTCACCGGTAAAGTTATCGTCTTCTTTTACTACATTGTTTTTTCTTGCGTAAGCATTCAGTGTTCTGGTTAACGCCATTTTAAAACCGGTAACATGCGTTCCTCCTTCGGGGTTATAAATATTGTTCGCAAAAGCTAGAATGCGAGAAGACATGTCGTCAATGTACTGCAATGAAATTTCTGCGCTTTCTATCCCCTCCGCGGCTTTCTCTACGTAAAAAATATTTTTATGTATCGGTTTGAAGTTTTTGTTGTAAAAAATAACGAAAGATTTCAATCCTCCTTCAAAATAAAATGTCTGCGACGGCGCCTCTAGACCAAGCTCTCTAAAATAAAAGACGTCCGCGAAATCAATGCTCTCCTTTATCTCTCTAGCGTCAATAACACTCACCTTCATACCCTTCACCAAGTATGCTTGCTGGCGCATGTGCCCGGTAACTCTGTCAAATTCAAACTCTATTTTCGGAAAGATAGCTGGATCTGGCTCAAACGTGACGATGGTGCCTTGACGCTCAGTCTTGCCGATTTTTTTTACGCGAGTTTTCGCCACTCCCTGCTTATAATCCTGATAATATACTCCGCCGTCTTTGTGAACCAATACCTCCGCCCATATTGATAAAGCGTTGACAACAGAAGCGCCCACTCCATGAAGTCCGCCGGAAACTTTATAACTTGAGGCGTCCCCGCCGAATTTCCCTCCGGCATGCAAAGTGGTCATGATAGTTTCCAGAGCTGAAACTTTTGATTGTTTGTGTATATCTACCGGTATGCCTCGGCCATTATCCACAACCCGTACCTTATTGCCCGGCAATAAAGTTATTTCAATATCATCAGCAAAACCACCCATGGCCTCGTCGCGCGAGTTATCAAAAATTTCCGTTATGAGATGGTGTAGGCCGTCCGGACCTGTCGTGCCGATATACATTCCCGGCCTTTTGCGCACGGGCTCCAGACCTTCCAGTACCGTAATGGATTCCGCCGAGTAATGGTGTCCCGAACCGTTCTTTTTTATCGCTTTTTCATTGTTATTTTTTGCCATATTTTTATGAGAGAATTATACCAAAAATCGGCAAAAATGAAAGCGGTCAGTGGTGGACAGCAGGACCCCGGGCAGCGTTCAAAGGGTTTTATTTCACATTTTTTACCTCACTTCCCAGCCGCGGCTAGCCACCTCTTTATATATTTTTTCCATAATGTTGTTTACTTCGTTGTCCGTCAAGGTTTTATCCTTTGACTGGAATACGATTCTTAAGGCGAATGAAGTCCTGCCGTCTTTGACGAAGCTGTCAAACATCCTCACGGACACAGCATAATGTCCGGCCTCTTTTCTCAGCAGCTCCTCTATGTCCTTCTCACTGTCGGCCGGAGCCCAAAGCGCTATATCTCGCACCACAAATGGATAAACCGAGTACGGCTTGAAATGTGTAATATTTTTTTGATCTATGATAATACCATTGTATGAATTCGGAGCGGAAATAGGCAAGATCAATTCATCAAGGTCAATCTCCATAATACCGTCCAGATTATTTATCTTGCCGATCATTTTATTCTCATTCAATATTTGCCCGCCGCTATCATCAACCGTGCAAACAACTTTTACCGAAACGCCGAGCGCCGCAATAAGATCGTCCCTGATTGCTTTTATTTTATCATTGGACCGGATATTTTTTTTGTTTATATTTCTTATACCAACGCAAAAAGAGGTATGTTCTCCTTCTTCAGGAAAAACATTTCCTATCTCAAAAATCTTAACTTCATCTAATCCCAAAAGAGCGGCGTTTGAGCAATTATTGTCCAGACACTTTTCCAAACGCTCCGACAATTCCTCTCTCAAAAATGCCTTGTCTTTTGCCAGCGGCTTGACTATTTCCCGCTTGCCCTTCGCCCGAAAAGTTGAGTTCATCACTTCGGAAAAACCCCTCTCTACCATGAACTGCCTTATAAAATTTTCGTAATAAAATTTTTTATTGACCGCCGGCTTGACTCCCAAGCCACTTCTCGGCTCTCTGGCTCCTACATTAGAGTAGCCGTAAATCCGACCTATTTCCTCAACTATGTCCTCCTCCACGCGCAAATCAAGCCGAAAATAAGGGGGAAAAATTGTGAATTTACCTCCCTCTTCTTCCGCCTCTATGCTCAAGCGCGTCAAAATGTCTTTAATGTCATCATTGGCTATATTCGCCCCGAGTTTGTCGTTTATAAACTTGCCGGTAGTTTCTATTACCGTTTTATCTTTTTTAGCGCTGTACACATCCGCCACTTCTCCCACTTTAATATTTTTGTCCATCTCAAAAATATAGGCGGTAAAGTCTTCCATTCCTCTAGCCGCTGACTCGGGCGATAATCCATTCTCAAATCTTTTGGAAGCGTCTGTTTTAATGCCAAGTTTCTCCGAGGTTCTCCTTACGCTCTCTGCGTTAAAATTTGCCGATTCTAAAATTAAATTTTTAGTCCTTGATGTCACTTCCGCTTTCTTGCCGCCCTTTACGCCTGCCACAGCCAAAACCGACTTGTCGTCAGAAATAACCAGCATAGTCTCATCCAGCAAAACCTCTTTATTATCAAGAGTTGTTATCTTTTCCGACGGCCGAGCAAGCCGGACGGTAATTTCACCATCCACCATGTCTCTGTCAAAGGCGTGCAATGGCTGGCCCATATCCAGCATCACAACATTCGCGCCGTCTACCACCGGGTGTATTGATCTCTGTCCGACAGCTTCCAGATGTTCAGTTACCCAAGCTTGTTCCTTTGTATTAATATTTTCAATGACTCGAGCCATATAGCGCGGGCAGAGATCCGGCGCTTCAACCCTGACGGATAACTCCGCGACTTGGGAGACGACCGGCAGAGGCCATCTCATCTCCTTTTTTTTAATATTTAAAACAGCCGCCGCTTCGTACGCTACCCCTCTGTGCGACAAAGCGTAACATGCCCTGTCCGGCAAAACTTTTACATCCAAGATTATATCTTCCCCTCTCTTCTCTATCCCCTCAACTTCCGCAAAAGAAAAAGTAATAAGCTCCGCTAGCTTTTCCGGCACGGGCAATTTATCGTCAAAATAATTTTGTAACCAGTTATAAGATATTTTCATAGGATTCTGTTTAATCGCTTGACAGTGTGACACTGTCGCGATATACTTTGTACATCACGACGAAAAGGGTTCTCTAAGGGGTCAGTCCCGACGAGAGCCCTTTTCATTTCTATATTCTAATTTCCCCTTAAGGGAACTAACAAAATCAAAAATATTTCGTAAGGGGGAACTTAGTCGTTTCAAAAGTGCCGAATATTTTTTCTGATTTGGAACCAATACCTTTTCAAGTTTATCTACCTTCAACAGATGCTCTATCAAACAGTAGAAGTCGCCATCGCCAGAGACGATCACTGCACGGTTGTAATTGTCAATTTCAAGAATTTCATGCAGCACCAGCTCCGCGTCTACGTTTCCCTTGACTCGTCCACCTGACAACTCCAACGTTGGTTTAAAGATGCATAAATAATCTGCCTTTTGCAGAAAGGTATAAAGTGCCTCATTTCCCGGTTTGTAGCCGATAAAAAGATAGGCCTTTGAGATACCGTACTTGTCGCGCAAATATATTCTGAACTTTTGCCAGTCCAAACGCCACCCCTGCTCCCGAATCGCAAGGTTTAGATTCTGACTATCTATGAAGGCAAAATTATTTTGGGAATCTTTCATAATTAAAAATCAAAACTGATTAACAAACCTAAGATCGCCGCTGTAGAACATTCTAATGTCCGGAATGCCATATTTCACCATAAGCAAACGGTCTATACCAACGCCAAATGCAAACCCTGTAAATTCTTTTAGGTTAACCGCCTTTAATACGTTGGGATGGACAAGCCCTGCCCCTCCCATCTCGAGCCACTTGCCGCCAAATTTCATGTCTACCTCCACCGACGGTTCAGTAAAAGGAAAGTAACTTGGGCGGAAACGAATCTCAACATCGTCGCCAAAAAATTTCCTGAAAAAAAATGAGAGTGTTCCTTTCAAATCTGCCAGTGAAACGTGCGTGTCAACATACAGCCCCTCAACCTGATAAAATTGCGCTTCATGTGTCGCGTCCGTAGCCTCGTTTCGAAAAACTTTTCCCGGGACAATGACTTTGTACGGCGGTTTAATACTCTCCCTTAGTTTCTCCTCCATGTAACGAATTTGCACCGGCGAAGTATGTGTTCTGAGAAGCTTTTTTTTGTTTTCTGTTTCGGATTTCGTGTTTCGGATTTCGTGCTTACTTTCTGGATGTTTAATCCAGAAGGTATCTTGCATATCCCTTGCCGGATGATCCTTGGGAAAGTTAAGAGATTCAAAATTGTGCCATTCATCTTCCAGCTCAGGACCTAACGCGACTTCATAACCCACGTCAAAAAAAATCTTGTGTATGTTCCAAATAGCTGTGCTTAAAGGATGAATGTGGCCTGTTAATCTGTTTTGTCCTTCAGAATTATTTAATCTGTGTTCAGTCATAATGTATTATGAATTATAATGAAAAAAACTCTTTTTTGGAAGCATTTGGGCAAAAGTTTATCATTGCAATAAAAGATCAAATCAACTAAACTGTTATTAATCCTATGGACATTCTTAACGGCCTTCCTATTCATCTGTTTATTTTCATATCCTTGTATTTCGAGGTTTTTTTGATGATTACGTACATGGAGAGAAGGAAGCTGATCAAAAGCGAGGAGAACCAACTATCCGTCGGTAATCTGCCCTCATGCACGATCATCGTGCCCTGTTTCAATGAAGAATCAACAATAGCCAACACTCTGCAGTCCCTCTTGGAGCTTGATTATCCAAAGAACAAACTATGTATTGTCGCGGTAAACGACGGAAGTACTGACGAAACCCCTCTGATTCTAAAATCCTATGAAAAGTTCGAGAACATAACAATCTATCACAAAGAAAACGGCGGCAAGCACACAGCGTTAAATCTAGGACTAGACAAGACTCAAACGGAGCTTGTCGGCTGTCTGGATGCGGACTCCTACGTACACAAAGACGCTCTTAAGAAAATCGCCGTCTATTTTGACGACTCCGACACAATGGCCGTAACACCATCCATAAGAGTGCACAATCCGAAAAATATATTTGAAAAAATACAAAATATTGAATACAACTACGGCAGTTTCGTTAGAAAAATATTCAGTCACATGAATTGTTTATACGTGACTCCAGGACCTTTCTCAATATTCAGAAGATCCGTATTCACCGACATAGGATTCTACAAACCCGCGCACAATACGGAGGACATAGAAATTGCCCTGCGCATGCAAAGCCATAAATTTAAAATAAAAAATTGCCATAAAGCCTTTGTAGACACCACAACACCGAGGACTTTTGTCACTCTTTACAAACAGCGCCTGAGATGGACTTATGGATTCATTCGCAACGCCTTGGATTATAAGCATATGTTCTTCAGACGAGAGCACGGCAACCTTGGTTTGTTCGCTCTGCCGCTTGCTCCGATATACATAATATCTGCTTTGTACATAATGTTTACCCTTCTATTTAATGTTCTAGAGTACGCTCTGGAATACATAGCCAGAGTCAGGGTTACTGGAATTCAGGCGGGGTGGCCGCAATTCAATTTGGATTGGTATTTTGTTAATACAGACACGAAAACTTTCTTGTGGGGAGTTTCACTTCTATTGCTCGTCACCATAATCATTCTCGGTCACAGATTCGCGGACAAAAAAGTAAAACTCATGGATTTTGTCTACACCTTCATACTTTACGGCATTATCTCGCCGAGCTGGCTTTTTATATCTATATATAAAACGCTTTTCCGCAAAAAGACTACATGGAGGTGAGTGGTCCGCGGTGTAATGTTCAGCACGCTGGCGGATTGATATACCTGTATGTTAATATGTTCCCATTATGCCTTACAAAGCGGATTGGAATAAATACGTCATCTCATTTGTTATCACCTCGTTTATATTCTTTACGGCCATAGTTTTGAGCTGGCATTTCAACAATAGAAGACTGGTGAATGTACGCGCCATTGAGGATAAAATTTCCATTGATATTTTGTCTTCAGAAACCCAGTTTTCACTGTTGGCTGAATCTTCATGCAAAGATGTCAACACTACTTTTTTATTCCAGGAGCTTAATTCTCTGGCAGAAAAAATAGAGTACAGTGAACAAAATTTAAGAGGCAGCGAAGAGATAATCAGCTTGAAAAAATACTACTCACTGCTTCAGATCAAGGACTATCTCCTCATGAAGAAGGTCAGTGAGAGATGCCAGCTTGACCCTATATTCATAATTTATTTTTATTCCAACAAGGACAATTGTCCGGACTGCGCTAGACAAGGATACGTTCTCACATCACTTAGAGATAAGCATCCGGAACTCAGAGTGTACTCATTTGATTACTTATTGGACTTATCCGCGCTCAGAGCTCTCATATCCATTTACAAAGTGCCTGATACTCTGCCGGCTTTGGTCCTTGATGAAAAAACTTACACCGGATTCAAATCAATTGAGGAGATAGAGAAAATAATCCCTGAATTGGCCGAGAAGGCCACATCGACGCCCGCCGTATCCGAGAATGAAAAACCAGCCACCAAAGGAAGAAGATGATGCCGAACTATTTTACGAACAAACAAAATATCCGCGAAATTGGCGTCTTTGTGATTATTGGCGTCCTCAACACAGCCATAGATTTCACAGTGCTCAATCTTCTAATAATTTTCTTTGGCATAAGCAGTCCCGTTATATACTTTCTGTTTAAGACATTTTCTTTTCTGGCGGCGGTGATGAACAGTTACGTTATGAATAAGCGGTACACTTTCTCCCACAGAGGGGAGAATTTAAAGACCTTTCCCAAGTTCATTTCCGTCACAGCGTTGAATTTTTTTATAAACGTAGGAATATCTTCGCTCGTCTTCGCAACGTTATCCGCGTCCTTTACCTTTAATCCTTTCTTGGTGGCAAACGCTAGCGCCGTCCTCGGTATATCGTTTGGAATGATATTGAATTTCTTGAGCTATAAATTCATAGTTTTTAAAAAAGACTAACTCTCGGCAATACTACAATGCGATTGATTCAATTGAGACGATACGATACAAAAAAAATATTCATTGCCGTCTTGGCGGTTTCTTTTATCCTTCGCGTGGCGTACATCTTCCTACCCTCGCCGATTTGGTGGGATGAATCAATATACATTGGCATGGCTAAATGGATTTTTTCCGGCCATGAATTCGGCTATTTTGAGCCATTTAGGCCCCTGGTTTGGCCACTGGTAAACGGTATTATCTGGCTCTTGGGTCTGAATAACTTATTTTGGGGCAAGGTGCTACAAGTTGTTTTCAGTATGGCTTGCATCGGCCTCATTTATCTAATTGGCGAAAGAATGAGAAAGGGCGCCGGGCTGTTGTCGACAACGTTACTGGCGTTTACACCTGTCTTTTTTCTCTTCACCAATGTATCTTTGACGGGAATTCCGTCAATGTTTTTTATTTTACTATCCGTGTATTTACTAATGCGCGGGCGGCCCTTCTTTGCCGGTCTAGCCGGCGGTGTTTCATTCTTGACTCGTTATCCTCACGCCCTTTATCTCGTTTCAGTAATGATTTTTTTCGCAGTAATGACGGCTATCGGACGACAACACAGAGAGCAGATAAAAGAGGCGGCAGTCTTTGGAGCCGGCGCCGGAATTTTGATTTTACCTTTTTTTATTTTGAATTTTTATTTATACGGAAATATATTCTACCCTCTTACTGCAGGCGCCTCTTTGGTTTCATCTGATCCTGTTTTGGCCAGCCAATATTTTTATTATATCCGTCATCTGGTCTTTCAAAATCCCTTCATCCTGTTCGCGGTGACAACTGTAGCGACTTTGTTTTTTAGGCCAGTAAGAAAAAATCTGGTTGAAAAAAGATATCACCTGCTTGCCATTTTTGCCGCGCTCGTTTATATATCTTATTTTACATGGACGGCTCACAAGGAAGTGAGGTACATTATCGCGTTTCTGCCTTTTTTTATACTGATCTCTTCCACTGGGATTTTGGAATTGAATTTCAAAAATAAATTTCTAGTCCCATTTCTTACAGTCGGCATCTTTATTCTTTTAGCGGCGAACATTTTTATTATTGCCGGCACGAGACCCCTTGAGCGAGAACGAGAACAATTCTATGGATACTTTTCTGACAAGAAAGGCGCGAGGGTCATTACCTCAACCCCGATGATAATGTCAGTCTCGGACGTCAAATTAATCGGAGTCTTTGACACTTGGAGCAATACACTCAGTTTCTATTCCAGAGAAAAAGAAAATTTGGACTACGCCGCTCTTGACACATGTGGCCTTGCTTGCGAGAACGGCAACTGCGAAGCCAAAACCAATCTGCTTTCAGAGCTGAACAAAGAAACTCTCCTCGTGCACAAAGGCGAGGTTGGTAACTGCGAGCTGTTTATCTACAAAATACCTTAACCGCAATTTACGATATTTAGCCATAGTAAATTTTAAGTGCGGCACCGCAGGGCATTAAACCCTGCGGGCCATCCGACTCTACCCTGCCAAAGCCCAGGATGTTCCCCATTCGTATCTATCCCCGACGCTTCGGTCGGGGCTCCGACCGAAGCGTCGGAGTCGTTAAGCGGTATCTACTATAAACGGCTCACACACGTGTGTGAGCCATTCAGTTTAATTTATCTACTCGTCAACCCTCCCACGGTTCAAGTCCTTGAGGAGTTCACTCATCCGATTCGTGAGCCACCTCTCGGAATTTCACGTCGCTTTGCTCCTTGAAAACCCAAGGTTTTCAACGCTCGAAGACTCGCTCTTTCCTACACGGGGAACTCCCGTTCCCCGACCCCCTCCCACGGTTCAAGTCCTTGAGGAGTTCACTCATCCGATTCGTGAGCCACCTCTCGGACTTGAACCGAGGACCCACGCTTTACAAAAGCGTTGCTCTACCAACTGAGCTAAGGTGGCGTAATTAACGTCAAGAATTTATTTTTTGGATATATCACTGTGAACATCATCCCATGCTTCCGTTTTTGCTTCCTTATTTTTATACTCTTCCATTCTTTTTAGAAAAAATGAAACTTCGTTTTTTTTGTAAGACATCCCTTTTCCTTTTATTTTTATAATGACTCCACTTAGTCGATCGTGAAGATAATGCGCGACTGTCAGTATGATGCGCCTTGTCCCATCTTTCAACATTATGAGCAAGATTTTGAACCCCCTTTTTCCCCCTTTAAAAAACAAGCGGGAATGAAATTCCATTTGTTTCTTTATGACAATATCGCTGCTATTTAGAACGTCTCGAGAAATTAGCGACCTACCTCTTTTGATCTCCCATATTTTATGCAATATCAGAAGTGAAAATATGAGACATGAAGTGACAAGCGCCACAAAAGCGAAAAACATATTTATTTATTAAGAATTGAGAATCTAACAAATCTTGTTATTTCCATCTTTTCTCCGAATTTCTGTATGGCACTCTCCACCAATGAACCGATGGTCGCGTCAGGATTTTTTATAAATGGCTGGTTGATCAAGACCCGCTCGCTGAAGTACGACTTCAGTTTTCCTTCCATTATTTTTTCTCGCATGGACTCCGGCTTACCAGCCAGCTCTTTCTCAAAAACTTCCTTGGCTTTTTCCATGGCATTCGCGCCGATATCATCATACTTAAGAAACTCCGGATTTGTCGCCGCTACGTGCATCGCTATATCGTAAGCCAGAGCTTTAAACTCATCGTTATTAGCCACAAAATCAGTTTCGCAAGACAGCTCCACCATAGCGCCGATGGTTCCCTTACCATGAATATATGATGATATAACGCCGGCTCCGAGAGCGCGATCAGACTTCTTCATGGCCGCTTCTCCGCTTTTCTTACGCAAGATTATTAGAGCCTTTTCTTTATCACCTCCAGCTTCTTCCAATGCCTTCTTGCATTGCATCACAGAAATGCCGGTTTCATCCCTTAATTCTTTTATTTGTAGAGTAGTGATCATGTATTTGATGTGTCCCTGTGCCCGTTTAAGAGTAAAAGCGGCTGAATACGCTACGTTACCATCAACCGACTCTTGGTTGATTATTAAACAGTTTTAACTTCCTCTTTATCTTTTTTCATTCTTTTTTCTGCACCTCTCCTGTAAGCTTCAGCAATTTCATTTACAAAAAAATTAATGCTAGACATTGAGCTGTCATTGCCGGGAATAGCGTAATCCACATCCTTATAATTTGAATCCGAGCCGGAAAGCCCTATTATGGGTATCTTCAGACGTCTGGCTTCCTCAACCGCGCCTTTTTCTCTCTTCTGATCTATGACGAAAATAGCCGCGGGCTTATCTTTCATGTTTCTTATGCCATAAAAAAATTTCTGAAGTTTATCAATGTCTCTATCGATAAGCAGTCTTTCTTTCTTCGTATATTTAGCGAGCTCGCCTTTTTCTTTTTCAACCATCAGGCGTTCCATTTTTTCTATTCTTTTTTTAATCTCAACAAAGTTGGTAAAGGTTCCCCCTATCCAACGTCCGGCAACATAAGGCATTCCCAAAGAAATGGCCGCATTCTTGACCGCCTCCTGCGATTCTTGTTTGCCGCCGATAAACAAAAGTTGCTTGCCTTCTTCCGCGATTTTCTCCACAAAGTTAAGCGCGGACAAAAGATTCTCGCTTGTCTTTTCCAGATCAAATATCTCAACATTATTCTTTGAGCCGTAGATGAAAGGCGCCGCTTGAGGATGTCTTTTCGATCGGCGAAAAGCAAAATGCGCCCCTGCTTTGAACATTGAATCTATAAGCTGTTTATTAACATTCGCACCTGTTTCCATAGTAGGCAAGTTTAACAAAACGGGACTTAAAATGCAAATTTGTGGGATAACTTATAGCTAATAGCTATTAGCTACTAGCTCTTAGCTTTCAGATTAAAGATTGAAGTAGAAGAAGCTTATATCTATTAACTGCCAGCTTTAGCATATAACTCCAGCTATCCTGTTTAGGAAGAGACTTCTTGGAGTTTTTCTATAATCGGATCAATCTCTCCTCTGAATATAGCTTCAATATTGTGCCAGGATTCCTTGATGCGATGATCAGTAACCCTGTCTTGTAAAATATTATACGTGCGAATTTTTTCCGAACGATCACCGGTACCAACTTGACTTTTTCTGTTATCCGCGTATTTTTTTCTTTCCTCCTCTTCTTTAAGAGCCGACAGCTTCGCTGACAATATACTCATGGCTTTTTCGCGGTTTTTGAGCTGGCTACGCTCTGACGTACAGCGCACATCAATGCCTGTCGGTTTGTGTATAAGCCGTACGGCGGTTTCAACCTTATTTACATTTTGCCCCCCCGCTCCTCCGGATCTGGAAAATTCTATCTCAATGTCCGCCGGATTTATTTCGGCATTAATTTTTTTACGTAAAGGCAAGATAGCCACTGAAGCGGTAGACGTATGAACTCTTCCCATCTTCTCCGTAGCCGGAACGCGCTGTATCCTGTGGACACCTGTTTCAAAACGCAATGAACGGTAAATATCTTTGCCGTGAATCTCATACACGACTTCCTTATAACCGCCCAAATCACTTTCAGATTCATGGACTTTGGAAACATCAAAGCCCTTTGCTTCTGCGTAACTCGTATACATAGCGGCAAGATTGGCAGCAAAGATCGCCGCTTCTTCTCCCCCCGCACCAGCGCGTATTTCCAAAACTATTTCATTCGGAAACCGCTCTTCTTCTTTTTCTTTATTTAATATATCGTCTATTTGCTTCAGGACCGCATCCTTTTGCATTTTTAAATTTGACATCTCTTCACTCGCCAAATTCGCCATACTCGGATCACTCTCAAGCATATCGTTGAGTTCTTTCTCTTGCCTCTCTATATCCTCAAGATTTGCGGCTAAAAAACTCGTTTTATGGTTCTCTTTTAAACTCTTGATGTCTATCATAATTGTAGCTTTCAACTGTCACCCTGACGCATAAATTTTAAAGCGGCCCCACATAAAGTTCTCTACTCTCATGCGCTATCCGTTAAGCATATCTACATAAAGAACGCTGTCGTAGAGCTATGGAGCATTCCTTATTCGTGTGCACTTTTCGTCATGTGGTATCTACTATAAACAAAACCGGCCGCTTTGAGCGGACGATCTTTCACTGAAAGTTATTTTTCCTCTGAAGCCGCTTCTTTGGGTTTTTTTACAGTCTTCTTAACTGGAGATTTTTTCGCCTGTCTGACTTTGAATTTCTCCACTCTTCCGGCGCTATCTATCACTTTCTCATTTCCAGTATAAAACGGATGGCATTGACTGCAGATTTCAACTTCAATTTTTTCTTTAGTGGAACCAATATTAAAAACCGCGCCGCAGGCGCATTTTGCCGTCGCATTGGGAAAATATTTTGGGTGTATATCAGTTTTCATAAATATTAATACGAAATTAAAACCCGTATTTAAAAGCCAGTGTACCAGTAAACACAATAAATAGCAACTGGTATTGTCTAATTCGTGAGAATATGCCGCTAGAGGACAGTGTCTAATTGCTAGTCCTTGTCAATTTTCAGAGCAACACCGCAGAACATTATTCATCCTTAACGCTTCGGTTGGGGCTCCAACCAAAGCGTCAAAGTCGCACATTTGTATCTTTTATTACTAACAACTATTGACTATCAACTCCCCCATGTGCGCTACTCGTTAAGCAGTATTTACAATGAAAAGGACTTGAAAAATTCCATGAAATTTAAAATCCTTGCAAAGGATCAATCATGTTTTCCTGAATATTTCTCGCTTTTGCCATAACCTGATCACCGTAAAAAGCGTTCTTTGGCAAGCTCCAATTCCCACCCGCGTAGTATCGGAGAGCCGCTTCCCTTTCAGCGCTATAACCTCCGCGAGATGCTCCCAGATCGGAAACAAACAAAGCGGTGGCCGTTATTGCATCTTTCGGTTCCCACGGATTAGGAATTTTCTTACCTACCACATTACCTATCCTTGTCTTATAGGACTCCCACGTGGAGGGTATGAACTGCGATGGGCCCATCGCGCCTCCCCAACCTCCCGCCATCGGGCAGGATAACGGCATCGTGTCAGGGTTCAAGCCGAGCTCGGATGTAATCCTTAAGTACGGTTCCTGGTCGCGCTCTGGCTTCATTATGACCTTCCATCCTTTTTCCGGAGGGTCACCTGGCCTGTTGCAAGTGCCCACATTTTTTCCAAGATTGGATTCCTGAGTCAATATCGCGAGAATGAATGCCGGCCTAACGCCTGTCTTTGCCGCCGCGGCATTGGCAAATTCCAAAGCTTGTCCAAAAGGAATGGCGGCCGTGTCACGTAGGGCGAACAAAGCGCTTCTTATCTCGGCCGCTTTTTTTTGTCTGTCGGCAATAACCAGCTCATAGCTTCTTTGTTCTTGTTGGCTCAAGTTTAAGAGCCGTTTCTTCTCCGCTTCCGCTTTTTCTATTTTTCTCTTTTCAGCTTCCACCGACACCTTGGCGTCTATTTCTTGTAAGCGTTTTTTGTTCAAAGATTCCTTTTCAATTTCCGTATTGCTTTTGTTTTGCCTTATCTCATGAACAGAGACTTGTAGAGATTGCTGGATTGAATTGAACGAATCAATATCTTCAAAAAATTCGGATAAATCTGAATTGGCCAGAACAACCTCCACCAGTGAATATGAATCCAGTTCATTGGTTTTCCTTACAAGCTCAGACAACGAGTCTTTATTGCGGGTTATTCTCGCGTTTAGCTCTTCTATGGTTTCATTTTTCTTGACTATGTCTTTCCCCAGCGCCTCTATGGCAATGTTTCTTGCTTTAATGTTCAATTGCGCCTTGGCTATCTCCGCATTCAAAATCGCGACATCCCTTTGAAGAGAAGCTCCTTTTTGCCTTTCAGTGTTTAAAATTTTTGACTGAACGTCGATTTCCAACAAAATTTTATCCAGCTCCGCCTCCAACTGTTGTTGCCTGCGAGATATTGACTCCTCGTCACTTTGCGCGTTTATTACACCGTAGCCGAAAAAAACAGTAAATAAGAAAATCGAAACGATCGCCACAGGCGCCTTTATAACATTTTGGTTGAAATTACCCATACATACATATTAAACCAGCCTCCGCTTGATTGCCAGAGGCATAGTATTATAGAACTTACACAGTTGGATGCAGTTCGAGGCATGCCCGCAGGTCTCTCTAGTTCGTGTACTCTATTCGTTAAGCGGTATCTGCTTATTTTTTGTCGGAGGATACTTGTTCAGCGTCTGATCCCGGTTCTCCCTCTTTCTCTTCTTTACCTTTCTTTTCAGATATCTCTATTTGGGACAAATCTACGGGAGCTTCTTCAACCTTCTCTTCAACGGGTTTAGAAATAAGCGCGACAACTTCATCCGGACCGGTGACCAGCTCGACACCTTGAGGCAACTTCACATCTTTGGCCAAAATTTGATCGTCAAAATTCGTAAGAACAGATATATCCAAATCTATATTGTGCGGCAAATCTTTCGGCTCCGCCTCTATTTTGAGCTCGTGCATAACCTTTATCAATATACCTCCCAAATCCTTAACCGCCGGAGATATACCAAGATAATTTATAGGTATGTCAACTTCCAATTTTTTGCCTTTTTCAATGACATAGAAATCCGCGTGCCGAGCGACACCGGTCACCGGATCCACATCCACGTCCTTGATAAGCGAATCATGCGTTTCCGGCCCGTCACTTAACGACACAATGGAACTTTCGCCGGCTTTTTTCCAGATCTTAATAAACTCGGTTCTGGATACCGAAATAGGTGTGGTTTTCTCTTTTCGACCGTAATAAACAGCCGGGATCTCCCCTCGATCTCTCAGTGCCGAAGAACTCTCCACTCCTCTTTTTTTTATATCAAGTTTAAACATGTCTCGGTATTATACAAAAAAAGCGCCATTGTGCAACTTTTTTTACTGAACAGGATTAATGGGGGGATTGCCGTTCAGAACCTCTATGATGTTATTAGATGCTGTTTCCGCCATCTCTCTGCGTGATTTTTCTGTTGCTGACGCTATGTGAGGAGTCATGACAACATTGGAAAGCCCCGCAAGACCTTTCGCGAGTTTCGGTTCAAACTCAAACACGTCCAAACCCGCGCCCTTTATTGTTCCGTTTCTTAAAGCGTCCGCTAGGGCAGTTTCATCAACAACAGGACCCCGCGACGTATTCACGAGATACGCTGTCTTTTTCATCAAGGCCATTTTTTCTTTGTTGATGAGATGCCTGGTTTTTTCATTAAGAGGAACGTGCAAAGAAACAATGTCTGAGACTTTGAGCACCTCATCCGCATTGGAGTAATAAACAGCTCCCAATTCTTCTTCCAAAGGCGTATTCTTGACAATATCGTAATACACTATATTCATACCGAATCCTTTTTTACCTTTCCTTGCTACATCCGCGCCAATCTTACCTGTCCCTATTATTCCAAGCGTTTTACCCACAAGCTCGGTGCCTGGGAGCAAGTTAGGATCCCAACCCTTGTATTTTCCACTCCTCATTAACTCATCCCCTTCCACCACTCTGCATGTCAAAGCCAAAATAAGCGCCCACGTATGTTCAGATACTCTCCACGCTCCGCCACCAGGTGTATTTGTCATAAATATTCCTCTCTTTTTTGCTTCACCAATATCAAAATTGTTAAACCCGATCGCAAAATTGGCGAAGATTTTAACTGTTGGACAAGCATTCATAACCTCGGCGTCAATTTGATCGGTAAGCAGTGTAAGTACCGCGTCATAAGGTTTCTTTTTTAAAAATTTTATCAGCTCTTTTTTTAAGAGAGGCCTGTCTTTAGGACTCACATCGACTTCAAATTTTTGGTCCCGTAAAGCTTGTATTCCTACTTCTGGTATTTTTCTTGTAATGAATATTTTCTTCATAAGAATTGTGTAAACTAAAATAATCTTATTTTTTCTTCTACCAATTTTTCAACAGCCATAACTGATCCTTTTAGATATTTATAAGGCGCGACCTCATCGGGGTTTTCCTGCAAAGACAAGGCTAGCGCTTTACGATAAGCGACGCGTATTTCCGTACTCACGTGAACTATGCTTATGCCCTCTTTTATAGCGTTTTGAATGTCAGCATCGCTATTGCCAGACGCGCCATGCAAGACCAGGGGCGCGTTGATTGTTTGCTTTATCTCGCTGATTCTTTCAGTGTTTAAATTCGGATCCCTGCCACCTCTCAACATTCCGTGGAAATTCCCCACTGCCGGAGCAAAGAGGTCCACCCCGGTCTCTTCTACAAACTGTTTGGCAACAAGAGGTAAGGTCAACCCACTGTCCAGATCCACGCCATCCGGAATAGAATCCAATACTTTTGAAGATTGGCCGATGAATCCTAACTCCCCCTCCACCAACACATCCCTTCCGCTTTTCTTTGCATAATCAACGCACTGCTTGGTCACCTCAACATTCTCTTCAAAGGAAAGTTTGGCACCATCAAATATAACCGAGTCAAAGCCGGCATCTATCGCCTCACAGACTCTGTCCAGTGAATAGGTATGGTCAGCATTAATAAAGACGGGAAAATCAAACTTATCCCGCAAGCTTCGGACCAACGCCACAGATTGATGAACTCCCACAAAATCCCTCTCACCCTCGGAAAGTCCGATTATCACAGCAGTGTTTAATTTTTTCGCAGCATTAAACACTCCCGAAATCATCTCTGTGTTAGAAACATTAAAATGGCCTATCGCCCTCTTCGCTTCGCGAGCTTCCAGAATATATTGCCTTAACGACTTCATGGGAATATTGTAGCACAACCGAGAATTAGTATATAATGTAAAAATGTCATTTGATTTCATAGCAATTGGCGATGTTACTGCCGACGCATTCATAAGATTAAAAGAGGCAAGCGTAAACACGGACATAAGGCGCCACGAAAAAAAACTTTGCGTTAATTTCGCCGATAAAATTCCATATGAATCCGTCTATGAATTGTACGGCGTAGGCAACAGTCCGAATGCCTCGGTATGCGCTTCTAGACTGGGAATAGGTTCGGCGCTAGTCTCCAACATAGGCAAAGACGAGAACGGCAAAAAATGCGTCGCTTCTTTGGAAAAGAACGGTGTAAACTGCAAGTATGTCTCAGAAGAAAAGGGCAAAAAGACCAACTATCATTACGCGCTTTGGTTTGAAGATGAGAGAACAATTCTTGTAAATCATGAAATTTTCAACTATAAGCTTCCTAATATAAAAACTCCGAAATGGGCATATATAAGTTCTTTGGCTTCCAATTCATACGACTACCACTTACAAATTATCTCATATTTACGGGATCATCCCGAAATCAAGACAGTTTTCCAGCCGGGCACGTTTCAAATAATGCTGGGAGTTGAAAAATTAAAAGATTTATACGCTCGGACTGACATTTTTTTCTGCAATGTTGAAGAATCTCAAAGAATCCTTGATATGCCAAATGGAGAAATCAAGACATTGCTCCAAAAAATGCATGGGCTTGGCCCGAAAATAGTATGCATAACCAACGGGCCGAAAGGGGCTTACTGTCATGACGGGACGACTTCATGGTTTATGCCGATCTACCCCGATCCAAAACCGCCTCTGGAGAGAACAGGGTGCGGCGACTCTTTTGCCGCTACGTTCACAGCCGCTATCGCCCTCGGCAAAAGCGTGGAGGAGGCGCTCATGTGGGCGCCTGTAAATCCTATGTCGGTCGTCCAATATGTGGGAGCGCAACAAGGATTATTAACGAAAGAAAAACTTGAACAATTGCTCAAAGAAGCTCCCGCCGACTACAAACCTGTAATTATTCACTAACTCTCTACCAGTTGGAATCTCTTCTGTCTTTTACCATCAAATTCAACTTCCTCATCAAACATAAGCGCCGGCCTTACCCATATTTTGTTTTCCGATTCATACTGCGGCTCGTACACCACCATATCTTCCATCGTCTCGGAGTGTTTGGCAAGACAAATGATTTTGTACAATTTATGATTTTTGAAATGTTTATATATCCCCCCTATTTTTATCATGATTTATCGTGTATTACGAAACTCTTTTCTCGGCGAGTTTCGTAATTCAAATTGATTTAAAAACATCAAGTTTACTAATGAGATCTTCTCTGATTTCCTCGGGAGGAAGATCATTGGGATATTGTTTCTTTATCTCTTCAAACTTATCTCGCAAAATCTGAAGTCGATCAAATACTTCTGAGTATTGCTCCACCACTTCAGAATCTTTCATTTTGGCTACTTCCAAGCCCAAAATAACAGCCGCCAAAACGTTCCCGTATTTAGCTGTCCATGGCTCTTTAGCGGCATCCAATACCTCTTGAGAGAATTTTGGAGGCGCTTCGCTTATAACTCTTTTCACTCGGAGTATAGACTCCGGCTCATGTTCCCTCTCTTCACTGTTTTGTTCGGCGACCATATTTTCAGACATAATGTTTGGATTTATTATTTCGTCTGTTTATAATTTTCCTTACCGCTCCCGTTATGTCCTTTTCACCCAGACCATAATGTTCAATGAGCTCTTCAGGGGTTCCCGACTGGCCGAATCGATCACGCACGCCCACGTATTCAATCGGCGTCGGTAAATTTTCCGATAAAAATTCAGCGATCGCTGAACCCATTCCTCCGAATATCTGATGCTCCTCCACCGTCACTATTCCACCCGCCTCCAGAGCGAGCCGTAAAACAGCCTTGCCATCCAAGGGTTTGATAGTTGAGAGATTCATGACTGTGACAGCTATCTTCTCCTTCTCCAGCTCTCTCGCAACGCTTAGCGCTTTGTGAATCAGGGCTCCCGTAGCAATAATTCCCACGTCGGGCTTTCCAACAATCGGCGCAAAAAGAATTTGCGCCTTTCCTATCTGAAAAGATGTGTTTTCTGAAGTAATGATAGGCGTTTTTTCCCTCGCGAGACGAATATATGTTGGATCGTGCGTCTTCGCCGCCTCCACCGTGGCCTTCTTGGCTTCTATGGCGTCGCATGGGGAAATAACAACCATTCTCGGAATAATTCTTGTTAATGCCAAATCTTCAATCGCTTGATGCGTACCCCCGTCAGGCCCAACTGAAATTCCAGCGTGGGATCCGGCGATTTTTACCGGCTGGTCATTATAACAAATAGTTGTCCTGATTTGCTCCCAATTTCGTCCTGGGCTGAACATCGCATATGATGTTATAAACGGAATTTTGCCCATTGCCGCCATGCCGGACGCCACCGACGCCAGATTTTGTTCCGCCACGCCCAACTCCACGAATCTATCCGGAAATTTTTTTTTGAAAAGATGCATCTGCGTGGACTCGGTAAGATCGGCACAGAGCCCGACGACATTCTCATCATTCTCGCCCGCGAAGAGCAGACCTTCGCCAAATCCTTTTCGTATCGGAATTTCCTCCACATCACGATCAAATATCTTTGGATTTAATTTTTGACTTGAAATTATCATTCGATTTTAACTAAAAACTAATGACTAATGACTGTTGACTAATCTACTGATGTTCACTTTTTATCTTTCCTCCCAGTGTTCTTAAAGAATTCAGGGCGATTTTTTGCTCCGCCGGCGTCGTCGGCGGTTTACCATGCCACTCAAACTTCCTTTCAAAGTCTGGAATGCCTTTGGAAGGTATAGTGTACGCGATTATTACGGACGATTTGTCAAAAACCGCCTGCGCCTGCCCAATAGCATCATCAATATCTGTGAAGCTGTGACCGTCGATTTCCTGCACATGCCAACCGAATGCCTGCCATTTTTCTTTCAGCGGAGACAAGGGCATTATATCTTCCGTAAATCCGTCAATCTGAATATTGTTTCTGTCTACAATCGCAGTCAAATTTTGAATTTTTTCCTTTCCCGCGAGCTGTATCGCTTCCCAATTCTGTCCTTCGTCAAGTTCGCCGTCTCCGGTTAAGCAATAAAACTGAATCTTGGACGTCCGCCCCTTATCAATTCTGTTCGCGAGAGCCATGCCGACCGCCTGCGATAAACCGGAGCCCAGAGGACCGGAGCTGGTCTCTAAAGCGGGAAGCCATTCCCTATGAGGATGACCCTGCAAATGCGATCCAAACTTTCTTAATGTTTTAAGTTCCGATAATGGGAAATATCCGGCGTGCGCCATGGTAGCGTAAAGAACGGGACAAATGTGTCCGTTGGAAAGCACGACACGGTCTCTTTCTTCCCATGCGGGATTTTTCGGATCATGATTGAGTCCGAAAAAATACAAATAAGTAAAAATGTCTGCCATACCGAGAGGTCCGGCGGTATGCCCTGACCCAGCTTCAATAAGCATCTTAATGACATCAGAACGAATATCATTGGCTTTTTTCTCCAGTTCGTGAATCTTTGATTCTGTAAGAGACATATATATATTTTATGGAAAATGTTGATACGCGACCTGCGTTTTTTTAAACACCCTCGAAATGCCTCACGGTCTCAATAATGTTGGCGCTTTTGAGTATGGCGGAACCGGACACTAAACGATCCGCGCCTTCTTCCTTTAACCGCTTGGCGTTATCCAAGGTTACTCCTCCGTCAATACTAATTGTAACTTCTGGATGGTTATTACGCAATTGACGCACTTTGCCAAAAACCCTTTCATCTAGCTCCTCGCCCTGATGGCCAACGTTCGCGATACCCATAAACTGAACGAAGTCCGCGTCCTCAAGATATGGCAATATGGCATCGTTGTCCGTGCTTAAATTCAAAGATATTCCCAACTCCGGAGAAAGGATCTCATCTTTAGAAAATTCGGCTCGGAAATTTTTAAAAATTTCCAGTACGTTTTCACTTTCAGCGTGAAAAATTATTCTTTTTGCTCCGGCAATTATAAAATCTCGGGCAATTTGCTCCGGTTGGCTTACAAAAAGATCAGCTTCATAATCAAAATCCTTCCAAAACGGCATCCCTTCCTCCTCTTTAATGATTCTGGCAAAATCGTCGCTATATCGTCCTCTGTAATAAGGCCAGCTCTGTACCATTACAAATTTTCCATCACAAACATCAAGCTGAATAACCTTGGCCAGACCAGCCATAAGCTCTAGCTTTTCTTTTATTTCAGGAAGAGTCTTCTCTAAAATTGCGGGAATGATTTGCATGGTGAAATTTTAAATTCTAAAATTATCAACCGATATCGTCCAGCATTTTGTTTCTTCTTTTATGTCTCTCATCGCCGGAAAATGGCGTTTCTAGCCACGTGTCTACTGCTTGTTTTGCTTCTTCTATCGTCATGAAATGAGCACCGAGAGAAAGCACATTGGCATCATTGTGTTCCCTACCTAGTTTAACCACTTCCAAATTTTCTCCGTCATAAACTATGGCCCGGACACCCGGAAAACGATTACAAACAATAGCTTCTCCTTGCCCGGATTTTCCGAGCACTATTCCTTTGTATTCAGTCGGGTTCTCAGAAATTTTAAAAGCAAGGGGAGTCAGAATCTCCGGATAATTATCATTGTCATCAAATTTTTTTGCCCCAAAATCTTCCACCTCAAAGCCTTTCGTCTCGAGATAATTTCTCAGCTGATTCTTATATTCAAACCCCGCGTGATCCGAGCCAATAAGTATTTTCATCTTTTAATTTTAGCATAATAACTCAAATTTTAGCATCATCATTGACAAACAAGTGATTTTCCAGATAATAGAAATCAGAAACAATTGACATTATGAAAACAGCAACTGATCAACCGTTTACCTTAAGGATAATGGGCAATAATAGGCGCAAGACTATAAAAGTCATGGTGCGTCCGGTGAGCATGAAAGAAGCGAGGACAATCTTCCCTTATCGGCCTCTCAATAAATACGCCGAATCTCGCTTCGGCGGAGATAACCTCCACGACGACATATGTCTTCTCCTAAACAAACGCGCGACAAGATGCCGCATGTGTCAAGCACCGACAAAAAATGAATACTTGCAACAAGGAGTGTGCCCTGACTGTGACGGTCGATCTGAATATAACGGAATCGATCCTCATTCCACTTCCACGCGCGTATAAAATACGCGCTTTTTTTCATCCAACCCCATTTATGCTTGTAGATCGCTTGAAAGATGAGTCCATTTTAGATTGTTTTGCTTTCCAACCGAACAAACAAAGCTCTATCTGTTATTTTTTTCCTCTATAATCTTTTCAACCTCTCTCACAGCTTCCTTAATAGCGCTTCGTCGCGCTAAAATTTCAGTCTCTTCAGCTGCCCTAGGATCAAAAGCGGGGCTATTTAGCATGTTCTTTTTTTCTTCGGCAGTAAGAGTGAAAAAACTTCTATCTTTAACCAACTCCCTTACATATCCCTCAATAGTCTGCTCTACAATATGCGGCTCAAGAGGCGCATCGCTTCTGCTGTAATCTTTAACCATTTGCGCCACGACTTCATTCTTCTCCCGAGCAAAACGCGCTTGATAATCTTCATGTCTTTGCTCATTTTCTTTTGCTGATTCAAATGCCATATGATTTATAAGTTTTAGTTAATAATTGACAATAATATCTCGGGGCTTGTCCCGAGAAACCTTTATTTATAGAAATCTTCTTCCTCATAATAGTAGGACTGCTCTACGCCCTTCATGAAGATTTCGCGGTCACTAATTTTGTCGGTCAACGCAGCACGCAAAAGTTCGCGAATTTCTAGGTCATTCACCGGACTTCTTTGCATAGCATTTAAATAATCTGCCTTGTCAATCTTCGCCCAATTAACGCATTGCTTGAGGTTCTTTTTCAAAACTAAGTCTAGCCAGATCCTCATACTGCGCCCATTTCCTTCCATAAACGGATGAGCTATATTCATTTCCACATATTTCGCGACAATTTGCTCAAAAGTACTTTCCGGCATTTCATCTATTTTTTCCAGACTTTCCTTCAAGTACAAGTGAGCGGCAAATCGAAAACCGCCCTTGCTTAAATCTTTTTTTCGTATCTGGCCGGAAAAGTCATAAAGTCCTCCAAATAAATATTCGTGGATCTGTTGCAAACCTCTGGTTGTACCAACTTCAAAACCTGTAATTTCTGAGCTACCAAACAATTTTTTGGCGCGTTCTTTGCTAGTTTGGTCAACATTAGACATAACCTCATTATACCATTTTTAGGGTATTTTCCTAGTTTTTGAATAACCCCACCAATTTTGCTCATCACATATGTTTTTAGTTCGAATATGTTAGAATTTAGAATATGAGAACGGGATATATTATATTGATTATTGTTGCTCTTTTTTTGTTCGTTGGCGGGTATATATTATTAGTAAGACCAAGCAGATACATGTCTAAAGAAAAAGCTTTTGAGATCATTCAACATAATCTAAATGCAAGCTCTATTTTTGACAATGGATCAAGAACATTTGACTTGTCGTTCTTGCGCGATTTACATAATTGGGATGACACAGCGGGCGATATGTTCCAAACTAATCGACCGCAATTGATTAGAGGAACAGACGTAGTGGCCTCATTTTCCGTAGTTGGTTTTGAAGAAGTTTATAGTTCACAAAAAGATATTTCTGCTGATGAAAAATATTGGAGCTTTTCTTGGATTAGGACCAGTGTTCTCGATGAAAGCTATTCTTTTTATGTAGATGCAACAAGTGGTGTTTTGTCTTTGGTTGGACACTATCAAATGAAATATATAAGCAAAGAAAATGCTTTTGAACATCTGCAGTCTTTTATACGTGAAAAGAGTACGGGCAAAGACCTTGGGTATTATAATTGGATCACGAAACTTAAGTCATATGATGATCAGGATGCAAAGATACAGATGTTTAATCTTGTGTATGCCGATATGTCTGATGGTAGGCATATCCTTTTCAATTCTGAGACCCCTAGTGTAGGTAATCGTATCGTTTACGGAAGTACTTCCAACATCGTGAGCGCGAATAAATACTGGATCTTTAGTTGGCATAGTCCGGGGGTAATCGATAAGACCATTTCCTTTTATCTCGATGCTTTGGATGGTCGTGTAGTAGAGGTTACAGAATATTCAAGTCCAGAATAAAATCTTGTATATAGATCGTTATATTATCCCTTTTGTCAAACACAGAATAACTTAGAGTGTAGCAAGGACTGTCCTTGCTACAGCTTTGCTACAGCTCAATCCGCTATACCTACTATAGCCGATTATAGCTAATTGTAGTTGATAATTTCAGAATTAGATCACCACCATCCGAGTTTGGAGACAACTGGATACTTTTTAATAATGTCTTTGTTATTATAATTCTGACATGAGGTACCTCGGATAAGATTAGCTGTTTTAGGGAAGTTATCATTCTTGAAAAAGTCATCAATATTTGTCTTCCATTTTGCCTTGAGGTCATCGGTTAATATAATAGAATATCTGAGTCCTCTCATGGAAAACCACTGGGGTGAATAATTGCTTTCTTTAAGAGGAAGTGGTGTGTCAATACCATCTAAACAAATAAGTAAAGGTTTATTGAAAAATAATTTCTTTACTGTCCAAAATGGAGAACTTGATAACGAGATAAATCCGATACCTGTTCCATTTTTCCAAGCTCTAATATAATCAAAACCGAATGGAATACTATCCTGTTGTCGAACCGCGCAATCTATTTTTACATGACCGTAGTCGTTTGGTGTGATTTGAATCTTCTCATACGCCTCTTCCCACGGATAAACATCTAATATCTGCTTACATGATCCAGCCTTGTATGAATTATCCGTCTTAGAAATCTTAATTCCAAAGGTTTTATTTGGTGCCTCATAACTTTCCACCAATGTTAAATTAAGCCAAAAACCATAGGAAAAATAACCGATAATTAAAATCAAGATAACAAATCCAATTATTCGTAAGAATTTTTTCATAAGTTTATATCAAACTCCCCGCCTCAATCACATGCCCCACCAACGTATGCGTATACCCCATTTCGTTGTCGTACCAGGCCATCATAGATCACCTGATATGTTTATCCAGAAATATATCACCCATCCAAGCCAATATAGTACTGCAAGGATTAGTGGTGCGAATCCGATCCAGAAACTTTTTCGAATCATTTTCTGTTTAAGAATTGGATCTGGTTCATTTGCGTACTTTTTTTTACGACTGGAGTAGAAGATTATTCCGAACGCTAGCAATATAATTACAATTAATATTGTCATGGTTTTGATTTAGATTAATCTACCGCCTTAATAACATGTTCAACCAGCGTATACGTATACCCGCCACACTTATTTAAATAATTAGATTTTATTATTTTTACATTTTTCATGTGATTATTAGATTTTCTCACCAACTTTAATTACATGTTGAATAAGTGTGTGGGTATACCCCATCTCGTTATCATACCATCCCATGACTTTCACGAGATTTCCGCCCACGACGCGGGTCATTTTAAGATCGGCGATAGAACCATACGGACTGCCTAGAATATCTGAAGAGACGAGATCTTCTTCGGTTACGCTAAAAATACCTTCCCATCTTTTTTCTTGCGCCGCTTTTTTGAGAATTTCATTCACTTCTTCTTTTGTGGTTTCTTTTTTGGAAATAAAAGTCACGTCAACGATCGATCCGGCCGACACGGGAACTCTGGTAGAAATCCCATCAAAAAGACCTGAAAGTTTGGGGAAAGCTTTTGTCACAGCTATCGCCGCGCCGGTAGAGGAAGGCACAATGTTTTGCGCCGCCGCCCGGCCTTCGCGAAAATCTTTCTTGTTCGGCCCGTCGACAATGCTCTGGCTCGCCGTATACCCGTGCACAGTATTCAAAAGCGCTTTTTCAATTCCTAAAGCTTCATCCAAAATCGCGATCAAAGGAGAAGCAGCGTTGGTTGTGCAGGAAGCGTTCGAGCTAACTTCACATATTTCAAGATCTTTTTCATTAATCCCCATGAGAACAGTTTTACCATTCGTCTCATCACCCTTCCCCGGCGCTGAAATGACTACGCGTTTTGCCCCCGCTGAAACATGCTCTTTAGCCTTCTCATAATCCGTAAATAGCCCTGTAGACTCTACGACTACATCAATATCCAAATCTTTCCAAGGAAGCTCGGAAATATTTTTTACAGCTAAAAATTTAACCAAATTGCCGTTCACTGACAAGGATTTTTTACCGTTTTCTACTTTTACATCCAAACCGCTTTTTCCATAAACCGAATCGTATTTCAAAAGATATGCCATATTTTCAATATCTCCAAGGTCATTCACAGCCACAATTTCTATCTCTTTTCTTTCTGATGCAATTTTAAAAAAAGCCCGTCCAATTCTTCCAAAACCATTTATAGCTACACGTATGTTTTTCATTATTAAATTATACTATGATATGCGGACATAGTAAAAAGAAGTAGCTGGATTCGAGGAGGCTCAACCTCCTTATGACTCCCTATAAAGCTGGAGCTGAGGAGGCTGAGCCTCCTCATTTTCTATAATTTATAGTTGAGATTGCTTCCGTTTCCTTATAAAATATCTACATGTCAAGAAAAATTTCCTTTGCAGTGGATGAATTTTATCATCTTTACAACAGAGGGGTGGACAAGCGTGTTGTTTTTGATAATGACTCAGACTATAGACGATTTTTAATTCTTTTATATTTATGTAATAGATCCAGACCCTTTCAAATAGATCGCCTCCCGGAGTGGAGAGGCTCAGCCTCCTCAGAATTTATCGAGGTTGTGTTTAATGAACCAAGCGATAGAAAAATAGTAGCTATTGGATCTTACTGTCTAATGCCGAACCATTTTCATATATTAGTACGCGAAATAAAGGAAGGTGGTATTAGCGAATTTATGCACAGACTATCTACAGCATATACAATGTACTTCAATACGAGTCGAGAGCGTACCGGCTCCTTATTCCAGGGCAGATTTAAGGCTGAACATGTAAATAACGACAGACACTTAAAATATTTATACTCATACATAAATTTAAACCCGGTCAAACTTATACAAACAGACTGGAAGGAAAAAGGAATTAAAAACTTAAAAAGGGTTAGGGAGCATTTAAATAGTTTTCCATACTCAAGTTATTTTGATTACACAGGTAAATCAAGAAAACTGTCGCAAATATTAAGCACGACGGCATTTCCTTTGTATTTCAGAAATCAATCTGACTTTATAGCTGAAGTCGAGACTTGGTTAAACTATGAAAATTAATAGCAAGGGTCAGAGGAGGCTCAACCTCCTCATCTTTTGAAAAGAGTTATTAAAGGCGAGATTTGAAGAGGTCTGATAGGATTTTGGGATTTGCGCTACCTTTTGTCGCTTTCATACCTTGACCAATAAGAAACTGAAGTGAGGCTTCTTTACCGCCTTTATAGTCCTCCACGACTTTAGGGTTTGAATTTATTATTTCTTCAACAATTTTTTTCAGCTCGCTCTCATCACTTTTCTGAAGTAAACCTTTGGCTTCAGCAATTTGCTCCGGCTTCCCTCCTTCGCGGTACATTATTGCTAAAATATCTTTTGCCGTTCTTGAAGTAATTTTCTCGTCACCAACCATTTTTATAAGCGCCGCAAAATCATCGGAACCTATCGGCTTTTTTGACCAAAACTCCCCTTCTTTGCCGACAAGACCCAAAAGATCCGAAATTATATAATTAGAAGCAAGAATCGTGAGTTTTTTGTCATTTTTCAAATGATCTGAAACCTCTTCAAAATATACGGACCATTCACTGTTCACAACAAAAACTTCCGCATCGGACTCCTTAAGTTCTATTACATTGATGTATCGTTCTCTTTTTTCCCACGGCAACTCTGGCATAACACTCTTAAGATTCTCTTCTGAAAATTCCGGGATTTCTTTTATGAAAAGTTTGGGTAAATCTGGCTCTGGAAAATATCTATAGTCGTGAGACTCCTCCTTTAATCTTTGACTGAATGTTATTTCTTTTTTTTCATCCCAACCACGCGTCTCCTGAGTAACCTTGTCCCCGTTTTCTATCGCTTCTATATGCCGGGCTACCTCGTACTCAATCGCCTTTTCCACTGATCTAAAAGAGTTGAGATTTTTCACTTCCACCTTTGTACCGAAACTCTCGTCAGAGCTAACCGAGATGTTAGCTTCCACACGCATTTCGCCTTTTTCCATATTTGCTTCGCCAGCTCCAAGACATTGAAGTAGTAACTGAAGCTCCTTCGCAAAAGAACTTGCCTCTTTTGCGGAATGAATTACAGGCTCTGTTACAAGCTCCATAAGAGGAAGGCACGCCCTGTTGTAGTCAACAAGACTGAAGTCTCCGGTATCATGACTTGACCTTGCCGTATCTTCTTCTAGATGAATTCTCGTCAATTGAACTCCGCGTAAAACACCACCTTTAATCAAAGGAAATTTATATTGGCTTATTTGATACCCTTTTGGAATGTCCGGATAAAAGTAATTTTTTCTGTCAAATTCTGTAAAATCGGCAATTTGCCCGCCTACGGCAATTCCCATCCTCAAAATGTGTTTTACAGCTTCTTTATTTATTACAGGCAATGTCCCCGGGTAACCCATGCACACCGGACAAATATTTATGTTAGGGTTCCTCTCATCCGGATCATTCTTCGAGTTGCAGAACATCTTGGTTTCTGTCTTGAGTTCAGCGTGTATTTCCAAGCCAATGGTAGTCAAATACTCTTTTTTCATAAATTCATATTATCACAACATAACAGAAATTATCCTATTATGTCTTTTTTAGAATCTTCACCAAAGCGTCGGCTAATTTCTTGACTGCTTTATCATCATAAACCGTGGCAGTCAAAATATTGCCGTTAAATTTCTTCATCTCTTTTATTCCTCTATCCAAAGTAGTTTTATCCACCAGATCTGACTTGGTTAGTATTATGATTTCCTCTTTTTTTGCCAGTTCGTCATCGTATGACTCCAGCTCTTTTCTTATTATATTATAAGTATCTGTTAAGCTATTATTCTCAAGAGAAATGCAATGTACTATGAGCTTCGTTCTCTTTATGTGGCGCAAAAACTTATAACCTAGGCCTTTGCCTTGTGAGGCACCTTCTATAAGCCCCGGAATATCCGCGATCGTATAACCATAAAAACTTCCCAGGTTAGGCTCGAGTGTAGTGAATTCATAGCCGCCGACCTTTGCTGATGAGTTCGTTATAGAATTTAGCAGGCTGGATTTGCCAGCATTAGGCAAGCCGACCAGCCCAGCATCCACTATGAGTCGAAGTTCAATATAAAAATCCGCATCTTCTCCGGGCTTACCTTCTGTAAATTCTCTCGGGCTTCTGTTGACAGATGACTTGAACTCCTTGTTACCCAAGCCACCTCGCCCACCTTTTAATAAAAGTATGGGCTGATCCTCTTTAAGAATTTCATAGGTTGATCCGTCTGTCAGATTAGTTATTACAGTACCAACCGGAAAATCTACAATCAAATCCGGGGCATTCTTGCCATACATATTTTTTTTCATCCCATCCTGGCCGCTTGCCGCCACAAACTCTTTCTTGTGTCGGTAGCGAAAAAGGAGTCCGGGATCGCGAACGCCACGAGCGTAGACGCTTCCGCCATTCCCGCCGTTTCCTCCGGCCGGTCCCATTTTATCTTTGCCTTTTTCCTGAAGCCAGCGTACCACTCCATCGCCGCCATCTCCAGCTTTCAAATAAAGTTTAAGCTCGTCTACAAACATATATTTAACGCCTGTTAAGAGCCCGTTTTGCAAGCTCGACCGCCCCTTCCTGTGTTTTTGCAACAGCCATAAATCTGCTGTTGTGGCAAAAAACCGCGTCACTCACTCCCGATGCTTCTTGCAGCTCGCGATCGCGTTTCCCGGCCCAATCCGCGGGAAGATTTTTTCTGTTCTTAAAATCCAAAACGGAGTCCAGAACTGCTTTTATTCCAAAGGTTCCATCGTCCCTCGGATAAACGGCATATAGCGGTTCCTTAAGGGATGAAAGAATTGCCTGCCACGGATAGTCTTTATTTAAAACAATCAGTCTTTTATCTTCCGCCGATCGATAACTTTCCATGATTTCTTCACGAGCGCGGTATTTGGCGGTTGAAAAAACAACCTCTCTCTCGACGACTCTTTTGAAAATTCCGACGACTTCCCGAAAATTATCTTCGGCGCTTTCTTTCTTTTCAATCCAAGAAGGGTTTGAAGCCAGAGCAAAACGATCAAAAACGTATGGAAAAACATCGCCTATAACGGGCTTGACCAAATCCATCCCATTGTCAAAAGCGTCGACGGTAGCGACCAAGGTCTCATCAACGCTGTCCGCCACTTCTTTCAAGCCTCCGCATATTTCCGGCCCATACTTCTTCCACACGAGTCCGAACGAAGCATACGGTATGCCATTGGTTCTTGCGCCGGCTCCGCCCTCCTGGTGATGGTCAAACCTGTTATTTACTTCATCATAAACGTTCCCCACATCAACCAAAAAATCCGCCCTGTCCCAATCTTTTTTGTCCCGGCTTCTTGTGACTTCCACATCCGACAGTTCTTTTTTTAAGTAACATAAAATCGCCGAGACCGAAAAACAATCGTCGGCATGAAATTTTCCATCATGAGTGGCAATTTTAATTTTTGAATCGTTATTTTTATTCATATATTTTTTCCTTCACGACCTTTTCCTAAGGGGTCGTTCATAAATAACTTCCTCCTCCTTCGCTAAGAAGCTTCGGCGGGACACGGTCGGATTGCGTTCAATGCGCGCCGGATATGGTCGCTACGATTGAACAAAATCTCGAGGCGTACTACGTACTATAAGTACGATGAGAGATTTTGTGATTGAGTAGCGGCCATAGCCGGTGATGCAGTGGATGCAAGACGGGGGAGTTATTTATGAACGAGCCCTAACCTCTTTCTTATCCTGTGGACCACATACAGTTTAATACCTATCAGCACCACATCATACACCATGACAAGCCGGCGTCCAAAGCCGACGATAAATCCATATTTTTTCTCTTTGATCGTCTGGCTTAATCCGCGTATTATCTCAAACCCCATCTTTTTACCCATTCTTTTGGTAAAGTAATTTAACGCTATTTCAATTTGAAATCCTCTCTTATACTCAGACGGCAAATGATCCCATATTTCCTTCGCAAGGATTCTTTCTCCGCCCAAAACAGGAAACAGACGAAGCATTTTATTCAAAAAATACGCCTTACGAGCGCGAATACCTACAAACATGTCAAATTCTCCTCGCACAACCGGACTAACTATCCGATCTATTACTTCCGTATTTAAACCTGTTATATCGGCATCCAGAAAAAAAATAAATTTGCCCGTTGACGCTTTGACCCCGACATCCATAGCCCTGCCTTTGCCCAGATTTTTTGGAAGAGTTATCAGACGAGCGCCGGTTTTCCTTACCATATTTGACGTCGCGTCTCTGGAACCGTCATCAACAACAATAATCTCTTTCAATAACGCGTAATCTTCAAGAGTATTGATAACATTCCTTATGTTTTTTTCCTCGTCAAACGCCGGAATGATAGCTGATATGGAATATCTTTCGCTCATTCTAGGCGATCCGTTTGTGGCGCCTACTTTTTCTTCAATAATCTTTTTATCCATATGTGGATTAATATTAGCAAAGCCGCCGGTATCGTAATTATAATTTGAATTTTATGGACATTGGATCCCAATGCTTCGGCTCCCTCACCGGCAAGGTAAACCAATGCCGCAATTACCATCAAATAAATGATAATACCGATAAGATTCATATACGCATAATACTGATATGAAATTTTTTTTACACCCGAAATAATCTGGACCGCCGTTCTCGTGCCATAAAAAAATTTTGATAAAATCAAAAAATACGCCACATTGCTTTCAAACATCCGAGATATTTTATCAATGAGTTCTTTTCTCCTGAAATATCTCTTCTTCAGCCAATCATTGGGCGGAACCATTCTCCCCACAAAATACCAAAACGAATCTGAGATAAACGAACCCAAGACAGAAATTCCGAATGTTGGTATTAAATCGAGCTTACCAATGTAAGCAAGATACACCGCGGGCAAAAAAATCGTCTCTCCGCCTATGAGCATGCCAATGAACAAAAAAAGATATTTATTCTGTTCCAAGAGTTCAATCATGCTCCGGATTTTTCACGAGAAATCAGGGGGTAAATGTGCACTAAAGCAAACAGAAAACTTAACGCGATTGGCCCCGCCAAAAAACCAATGGGGCCAAAGAGCGATAATCCTCCAAGAACAGAGAGTAGTATCAAAAAAGGATGGATTTTTATCCCTCTCTCCAAGACATAAGGCGCGAGCATATTGTCCACAAGTCCCACAATTACAATGCCCCATATTAAGAGACCGACCGCCGAGCCGACTCCTTTAGCAAAAAATAAGAAAATCACAGCAGGGATAAGCACAATGGAAGTCCCAATGCTGGGAATTATTGCCGCAAAAACAGCTACGGTTCCCCACAATATGGCGGAAGGTACGCCAAATATTGTAAATCCGATAGTAGCCAGCACACCCTGTACCAAAGCTATGAAAAGATTGCCTTTTATGACGGAGTTAACAGCTTGCTTGACCTTATCTATTATACCTCGATCATAGGCATCTTTCAGAGGACTCAAGTGGATTATGCTAGTTTTGAGCTTATGCCCATCTCTGAGAAAGAAAAATAACGAAAGTACCATGAGGAAGGCATTGATGGCCAAGCTGAGAACACTGGAGAAAAAAGACCTGAAGTGATCGAAAAACCATTCATATATAGTACCGATATATTCCTCTATATTTGCGAGAGAAATATCCGGAACTAAAGTAACCGGCGAAATTTCATTTATATAGTCTGCCGCATAGACTACGAATGAGATTAGTTTGTTGCTATCTGCATCTGCTATTATGCTCCAATACACATCGCTTGCTTCTTGAAAAATAAGTATGCTTATGCCCGTAAACGGCACCAGAATTGCCGCGAGAACGATGAGTACAGTAATCAACGCCGACAAACTATTACCTCCTCTGAACACCATTTTTCTTCGCAATTTATGATGAAGGGGGTAAAAAACCACCGCTAAAACAGCGGCTAAAAAAAGTACGCTTAAAAAAGGTAAAAAAATAAAAAAAATCAATAGTATGCTTCCTAAAAGCAAAATATAAAAAAAAGTTGTTTCTATTCGGCCGCTATACATGATTACTTATTATTTTTAACTATTGTTTTAATCTCATCTATCTCCTCCTTTATTTCCTTTAACGTAATGGAGTCCGCCTTTACCTCTGTCTCGGTTTTTTCAATGATTTTTTTTTCATTTTTCAGGCCGGAAAGAATGATCACGTCGCCTACAAAGAAAGATACAAAAAGTCCGGTCAACAGAAGAACGAGAACGCTTATCAAAATCGAAACGGGACCTGTTAGAATTGGAAACTCATCTGCCGTTATCCATACCCCTCTCCAAAATAAAACTATTGCGACACCGCCGATAAATGTATATAAAATAGGCATGCGGCTCAGCCGAGCCCTAATTCCATCTTCCAGCTTATCAAAATAATGTAATGTTTTTTTCATCATATTTTATGTATTTCTTAATGAATATGTGAAAAATTATCCTTTTAATGACATACGCGACATTGTAACACAATTCCGCAAAAATCTTAATGTCCAGCTTCGTTACAAAAAACGCACAAACGGGACAAGGATGAACTCGAGAATCTTATCCACCATACTGCGCTTCTTCCAATCTTCAATGGTTAACTCGCGCGCATTGGCTATATCTTTCTGAAATTGATTGATCAAATCACGAGCAAAGTTTTCATTTGTTGAAACAATATTCGCCTCATAATTAAAGAACATGCTGTAATTATCCATGTTGGTGCTTCCCATGGTTGACCATACATTATCCACCACTATTGATTTTGTATGCAACATGGAACTGTATTGCCAGATTTTAATGCCTGAACGCAGCGTTTTGTGAAAAAATGATCTTGATCCCCAGTCTACGTAGGGATGATCCGAACGGCTCGGCAAAAGCAAGAACACGTCAACCTTTCTTTTGGCCGCCCTTGTTAAAGCGTGGAACAATCTGATATCCGGTAAGAAGTACGGTGTCGTAACATAAATACTTTTTTCCGCTGATTTTATCATGCTCAGTATTTTGCCATAAATAAACCTTTGTCTTGCTCTCGGGGCACTCGTATACAAAGAAAAATTGCCGATGCCAGAATCTCTGGGCCGTGGAAACGGAATAAATTTTTCCGATGAGGCGATCTTCATCATTATATCAAACGAACGGGACATCTCGGACACTATCTCTCCAGTAAGCATGGCATGAGTGTCTCTCCATCCTGAAAGAAGGTCTCCAACTCCGACTCCGCCAATAAAACATACTTTGCCGTCAATAATAAGGATTTTCCTATGGTCTCGAAAAAACCATATCCTAAAGTTATGAATGCGCCCGGGACTGATTTTATTAAAACAAACCAATTCAACGCCTGCGGATCTGATCCGGCGGGCCAATGCGGAATTAAAAAAAGCGAAGCTCCCACCGGCATCAATAAGAAGACGTACCTTAACTCCCATACTCGCTTTTCTAGCGAACAAATCCGCGAATTTTGTTCCTATTTGATCCGGTAAAAAAATAAACTGTTCAAAATCAATACTGACCTCCGCCTTCTCACACGCTTCAAACATTCCATCCCAGGCTTCTTCGGAAGAAATATAAAAACGCCAGCTCCGCGGCGGATATTTAAACGCGTTTTTTGTATTTTCGTCGTCCATTTGAAAATTGTAGCATAAGACTTACGCTTGTGATGTCATTCCCGCGAAAGCGGGAATCCAGAGCATGCAGATAACACCGGGATTCCCGCTTTCGCGGGAATGACAAACCGAGAATGGTTGGAAAAAGCTGGGATGGGTAAGTTCAATCAAAGATATTTGATATACAGACGCGTCGTCTTCATCAATCAAGCTTCATCAGGCGCCCTCTGACCTTAACCGAGGAAAACATGCGATAAAAAAACCAAACCACAAGCAAAAGGTAAAATATATTAGTAGCAAAAGCCAAGACAAGATGCCATACCGGTAAGACTCCGGAAGACGTCACCGCCCTCATGCCCTCAAACACGTAAGTTGAAGGGATCAAGTAAGAGACATATTGAATGTATTGAGGTAAAGATGATACCGGATAAAACACCGCGCTAAAAGGCTGAATAAGAACAATAAAACCGAAAGCTAATATCTGAGCGGCTGTGCCAAAACGCAAAATAATGGCCGTCGTGAAAATCCCAAGACTGAAGCCGAAAATCAATAGATTGGCCATAAACGGTATTAGATAAAATCCGAATTGAAAGATATTGAAATGATAAAATAGCCCGGCAAGAACGCCCAAAATAACCGCGACCAGTAAGATGCGAATAAGCGCAAGAAGAGCCGCCGCGGATAAAAATTCACTCAGCTTTAAAGGTGACACAAAAATATTTAAAAAGTTTTTTTCCCAGACATCTTCCAAAAAGGAAATTGAAACCGCCTTCTGCGACTGGTTGAGTATGTCCCAAAATATAATCGCTCCCAGGAGAAATGTTAAAACGCTTACGCTCGTTATATTCAGTTTTTCCAAATAAACGCTGAGAAAACCCCACACTAGGAGCTCAAGGACTGGCCAAAAAAGTATATCCATTATACGCGGCAGGCTTCTCTGAAAGAGATATATGTGGCGCATGAGCAGAGCATTGATACGATGAATTTTCATAATAGTGTAAATTCGAAATTCGAAGCACGAAACTCGAAAAAAATATTAGTTTAAAATTTGAATTTAATCATTTTTCGGATTTCGTATTTATAATTTCGTGCTTTCTCTGGCTATATGCAAAAACACTTCATTCAAATCTTTTCGACCATATTTCATAATGATGTCTTCGGGGGTGCCGTCATCTTTCAGCTTTCCATGCTGAATGAAAATCACCCTATCACATATCTCTTCCACTTCCGCCATATTGTGTGAAGTGTATAGAATTGATATCCCTTTTTCCCTTTGGATTTTCAAAAACATCTGTCTGGTCCTATCGGCAATATCGGGATCAAGAGAAGCTGTCGGCTCGTCCAATAGCAAAAGCTTGGGGTCGTTCAAAAGAGCTTTCGTCAGGTTGAGACGGGTAAGCTGACCGGTTGATAAACTGGAAGTCATCTTAGTCAGAAACGCCCTTATTTCAAAAAAATCCGCCAACTCTTCCACTTTTTCTCTGATGTTTTTGACTCCGTATAATCGAGCAAAAGTGTAAAGATTTTCTATCACTTTCAAACTATTAGGCAGAGCGACATATGGAGAAGAAAAATTAACCTTGCTCAATATTTCCTCTCTATGATGCTTCATATCCTCCCCAAAAACCAATATATCGCCGGAGGTGGGCGTAATCAAATCCAGTATCATCTGTATTGTAGTGGTTTTACCCGCCCCATTAGGCCCCAGCAATCCGGTAATCTTGCCTTCTTCAATGGAAAAACTAAGATCGTTCACCGCCCGAACTTTTCCAAATTCTTTGACTAAATTTTTAACTTCTATAATTGGCATATTATTGACAATTGATACAGTGAGTAGAATTTTACAGACTTACTATAAAATTGTCCACGCTCACAATGTTTCAAATTAAACTCATCCTATTCTCTTTTTTGGTTTATTGGCTGATTTTTGAAAAAATCCAGCAAAACCAACTTATCAATTTCCACAATTTTAAGTCCCGCTAGATCTTTTTCGCCAAAAAATTTACCGTATTCTCCTTCTAAAATATTTACTTTATTCTCGAAATTATCATCAACTTCCAGAGTAAATATGTGATTTACATCATCCCCGTAATCATAAGTTCCAAAAAAATTATAGCTTTCTATGTCTATATCCATCTCTTCCTTAATTTCCCTAACCAAAGCATTTTCCGGAGATTCACCTTCTTCCATCCCCCCGCCAAAAAAACCAAAATATCCGGGAAAACGTGGAGCATCGCCACCTCTTTTTTGTAAGAAGACTTGTGCACCGTTCATTAGCTTCTTAAACGGTATTAACCCTGCTGCTTGTCTTTTCTTTATCTTCATTTGCTAACTTTATATCTTATAGAACTTACGCGTTCGGCCTATTTAAACCATTTCCCGTTTGTCATTCCCGCGAAAGCGGGAATGACACCAAACGCGTAAGTCCTATCTTAGCGATTTTGGCTAAGATAAAATGCTTTGCTACGATAATTTTCTATCATTTTTGCGCTTGGAAAAAATAACGGTGAGGGAAGCGAGTTCAGCGAAAACCATCTCCACTCCACGATCTCATCCGGCTCCATCAAATAGACACTCTGCTCATATAGTTTGTTTAGCGTGTCTTCTCTTATATTTGTATGCTCGGCAATTAGTTTATTTATATTCCTAGAAGAAACCCTGCCCTTCATCCAATCCTTCGCTAATTTGCTGTCGCCAAAAATATTAATTTGAATCCAATTGTATATTTCGGAATAATTCGGGAGCAAAGTCTTTTCGTAGAATTTCCCCCTGCACAGTACCCCATCAAAATCGAACAAAATTGTTTGATACGGTCGCATATCTTTTTATTATATTTCAAGAACTGCACCCCATCGCTTCGAATATTTATCTGATAAATATTCGAAGCACTTCCCCTCTAAAGAGGGGAAGAGGAAGAGGGGGAGGAAATTCCTTTTCGCTCTAGACGCTGAGTAAAATAGGAGAAGATGATCAGGTTGTAGTTTTGACTTTTCCCCCTCTCCCCCTTTTTAAAGGGGGAGTACTCAGCACCTTTTTATCAGATAAAAAGGTGCTGAGGGAGGGGGTTTCCTGAATTATCTCATATAAAAGGTAAATTTTTAACACTTACTCCAACGCCTCTCTAATCTTCATAATCACACCGTTTATATTCGTGTTGATTTCATTATTCCAAAAACGCAAAACCTTCAATCCCCTATTTTCGAAAAAATCTGTCCTTGCATTATCATAATTTTCCTGGTCAGCGTGCTGTGAGCCGTCGATTTCCAAGACTAAGTTCTTTTCACTACAGTAAAAATCGACAATATATTTTCCCAGCGAATGCTGCCGTCTAAACTTAAACCCAAGCTGTTTATTTTTTATCCTTGACCATAGGATAATTTCTTGCGGGGTCATTTCTTTCCGCAAGACTTGCCTCTTATTTTTAAGTATTGCTATGTTGCTTATTTTTTCTTTCATATGAACACCCCATCGCCTCGCAGACTCAGCACTTCCCCTCTAAAGAGGGGAAGAGGGACTAGGCGCCATGGCACTTTTTATACTTTTTGCCGGATCCGCAAGGACAAGGATCGTTTCGGCCAACTTCTTCTTTGGCCACAACTGGCTTAGGCTTGTCATCACTTGTTTTGCTCGCGCCTATAAGACGCATATTCTCTTGTGTTTTCTTAAGCTCCTCCTCTTCTTTTTTAAAAGCTCCTGCGCCAATTTTAGGTAGCATTTCTCTTATTTGACCGTTGATAGACTCTTGCATATCTTTGAACATCTTCAAACCTTCTTTCTTATACTCCACCAGAGGATCACGCTGGCCGTACGCTCTTAAATTAACAGAACCCCTCATGTAATCCATCATTTCCAAATGATCCACCCAGTACATATCTATAGTCTGTAAGAACAATCGCCTTGCCGCATTGTAAAACTCTTCGTTTCCCACCACTTTTTCACGTTCATCAACTTGTCTTTTCAGATCCTCATCGCTCCCCAGCACATCCGCTATATATGTTTCCAAATCGGCCTTGTCTCCCATTAATATTTTTCTTCTCCTTTCATATATGGCTTTCCTCTGAATATTAAGCACGTCATCAAATTCAAGCACATGTTTTCGAGAATCAAAATGAAAGCCCTCTATTTTGGTCTGTGCCGTTTCCAATGATTTAGTTATCATGGAGTTTTCTATTGGCTCGTCTTCAGCCACCCCGAGCCGACCCATCATTTTTTTGATCATGTCCGATGCGAATACTCTCATCAAACTGTCTTCAAGCGAAACAAAAAACTGAGTTTCGCCCGGATCGCCTTGGCGGCCGGACCTGCCTCGGAGCTGATTGTCTATTCTTCTCGCTTCGTGTCTTTCCGTACCTAAAACAAATAACCCCCCCAGATCACGAACGCGCGCGTACTCCTCTTCAGTCGCGGGATTGCCCCCTAGTTTAATATCCACGCCTCTTCCCGCAATATTAGTAGCCACCGTTACCCCCTTATATCTCCCCGCTTGAGCAATGAGCTCCCCCTCTCTTTCATGATTCTTGGCATTAAGAAGCTCGTGCTTAATCCCCTCGTTGGATAGATATTGCGACAATAGCTCATTATTATCTATAGATACAGTTCCGATCAACACCGGCTGCCCCTGTTCATTCAATTGTCTGACTTTTCTGGCTATTGCCTTAAATTTTCCCTTTTCAGACTGAAAAATCAAATCATTGTGATCTCGGCGCGCGATGGGTTTGTTGGTCGGAACCGCCACCGTATCAAGACCGTAAACTTTGTAAAATTCTTCTTTTGAAGTCACGGCGGTGCCCGTCATACCCGCCAATTTACTGTATAGACGAAAATAATTTTGGAACGTTATAGACGCGTATGTGCGGGATTCTCTCTGAACCGCCACGCCTTCTTTTGCTTCTATCGCCTGATGCAATCCTTCGGACCATCTGCGGCCGGGCTGAAGCCGTCCTGTAAACTCATCTACGATAACAACCTCGCCATCTTTGACAACATATTCTTTGTTTTTTTCAAACAACGCTTTGGCTCTTACCGCTGTTTCCAGGTGATGCACATATTTGATGCCTTTTTCCGTATAGATATTATCAACTCCCAGTATTTTTTCGGCTTTCTCTATTCCAATATCCGTAAGCGTGATGGCTTTAAATTTCTCGTCCACAGTATAATCCTCATCCTTGTTCATTCGAGAAGCAATCCCTGCAAAAACGGCGTAAAGATTTTCAGAATCCTGCGCGGGAGCTGATATTATAAGCGGAGTTCTCGCTTCATCTATCAAGATGGAGTCAATCTCGTCAACTATAGCGTAATGATAATTCCTTTGCCTCAGAGTGCTCGTATCATATTCAATGTTGTCTCTTAGATAGTCAAAACCGTATTCATTATTTGTGCCGTAAGTAACATCCGCCAAATACGCCTCACGTCTCGTCACCGGCCTCAAAAATTCATGCACGACGTGAAAAGCCCCCGTCTCATCGCGTTCCATGTCTAATTTATCTTCTTCTTTTTCTTCGCCTTCATCATTTTTCGGATTTGGGATTTCGTGCTTCGAGTTTAAGCTAATGTGTTTCGTATCATACAAAAAACTGCTCTCATGATTCAGCACTCCCACACTCAATCCCAAATAATCATAAATCTGTCCCATCCACACGGCATCTCTTCTTGAAAGATAATCGTTCACTGTGACAATGTGCACGCCCTTGCCTTCCAGCGCATTTAGATATGCAGGCAGAGTCGCCACCAGCGTCTTACCCTCTCCGGTACGCATCTCGGCAATACCTCTATGGTGCAAAATCATCCCTCCCAAAAGCTGAACGTCAAAATGCCTCTGGCCTAATGTGCGAACAGACGCTTCTCTCACAAGAGCGAATGCTTCGGGCAAAATATCATCAAGCTTAGCCCCATTGGATATTCTTTTCTTTAATTCCGCTGTTTTCGCTTTGACCTGCTCGCCGCTCAAAACCTTCATTTCCGGCTCAAGAGAATTGATCTTGGCCACATTCGGCTCGAGGGCTTTTAAGGTTTTCGCGTTTTCATCCCCAAGTATTTTCTTTAAGAAATTCATCCGACTATAATAACACAAAAACCGCCCCATTGCAGGCGAGCTGCCTTTGTTAATTATCAATGAACTTAAAGGTGGAGACAATAGACTGATGCGTTAAAGTAGTAGGCCATTCACTTATCAATAAGTTCCTTGAGTAATAACCGTTATCTTCTGTAAAAACTGTCAATTTAAAAATGGAACCGTTTCCTCCTCTTATTTTATACAATGTGTGTTGCTTAAAAAGTTACCTACAGTGGAGTACTGTGATATAGTTTAAAGAATATTAGTCCCGAACAGCACAGATGCAATAGCCACAATCACAGCAAAAAGTAACATACCAAAAAAAATTCCAAACATAGTTCTGCCAACAGTATTGTTTTCTGAAATAATTTTTCTCGCAACAAGAATTGGTACGTAAAAAGATAATGTACATACAATAGCACCAACAAGAGTTGCTAGTATTGCTACTAGTACTGCTAGATTAAATTTAGTAACACCTTGAGCAATTAAACCCATCCCCAGAAAGAAGAATCCTAAAGTTGCTAGGAATATATATTTAAAATCATTTTTCCTTAAGAGAGAAGATTGATTTTCCATGTTCCAATTATAATATGTACTAATTTTAACATGAGTTGGGAGATTTTTACTGCAACCGCTTGGTATTTGGTACTTGGTGC
>Ga0156254_110_pt1 | contig 37662 bp, 31 predicted proteins | sample RifCSPlowO2_12_FD_107901 | JGI IMG/M metagenome (GOLD analysis project Ga0156254, IMG submission 107901) | Candidatus Taylorbacteria bacterium RIFCSPLOWO2_12_FULL_43_20
ATCGCCGCGCCGTTTCCGAGAATCTTACCGAAGAAGAACTGGCCGTATTCGATATTCTCCGGAAAGAAGATTTGAATCCTGCCGAAGTCGATCAAGTCAAAAAAGTCGCCAAAGAATTACTGGCCAAACTGAAAAATGAAAAGCTGGTGCTGGACTGGAAGAAAAAACAGGAGACGCAAGCGGACGTAAAAATTACTATCCAAGAAATCCTTTACGACGAGCTCCCAGAACCGACATACAGCAAAGATGATTGCGAAGACCGAACTCATAAGGTTTATTTGCACGTATATGACAATTACGTAGATGAGAAGGTGAACGTTTATGCCTAATGATAGTCGATAGAAAGTCGAAAGATGTCTGAAATTTTGATAAAACAAATTTTCGGAACACTAAAGTTATGGCTAACATTCAACATTACATATTAATAGATGAATCAGGCGATCCGGGAAAACCGTTTGAAACTGATGCAACCGGAAACAAAATCCCGACTGGGGCGAGTCTGTTTTATATCCTTAGCGCAACTTATCTTGATTCTGTAAAATTGTTCGCGCTGGAAAATGAGATTATGGAAATTCGCCGGAAATACGGTTTTAGAAGCGAGATAAAGTCAACCATCATTCCGCTTCCGATGTACATGGATTTGCTTGCGATTATAAACAAAATCGGTATTCCAGTTTATTATCGTTTAGTAGACAAACAGACATATAAAGGTAAATTTGCAACGGCTGGTCACGCGAAGCTCCATAATATATTTGATGATTATAATTTATCCAAACTCGTTTTATTTACTACGCAGAAGCAGAAATTAACAGAGTCGGAAATTGTGATAGATCGCGCCGACAGGAGAATGTATAACGGCGATTATTTTAGTAGTTTTGATGAATATTTATTCGAGCGTGTTAATACCAAGACGATTAAGCGAATTAAGCATATCACGCACGTTAATTCAGAGTATGTGAACGCGATGCAATTATCCGACCTTGTGAGCGAAGCCATTAAAGATTACTTTACTGGAAAAAATAAGGACCTGAGAAAAGTAATTGATAAAAAATACTTGTACAAAATATGGTAAAAACCAAAAGAGCGGGCCCTAGACCTAGGACACGCTCTTTTGGTACAAAACCTTAGAAACAGGAATTTATCACTTATATTTCTATAATAGTAGGTTCGGGATGAAAAATCAAAGAGACGGACGCAGTAAAGCTTTGGCGGACAAAGTAAGACGTTTAAGGGGGATTTGTGATAAAATATTTTTATGGAAATTGATGCTTTTAAAGCACAATATTACTTCTTTGATCCGTTGGAATTTGGAAGGGTTTTTGTTTTTATTGATTTTGGCAATGTTCGTCCGTGGGCAAAGGATTTTTGGCCTGAAGAAAATAAATTTAGGATTTCAATAGAAGTAGATATTATAAAATTAGCGAAAGTGTGCAACTGGGTTTCTCCTCTGAAAAAGTTTTTCTATTATGGTCATTTTAGTGAAGATCAAGGAAAAGACAAGCACAATAAATCAGTTTGGCGAATTGATAAAGCGGGCAGAGCAGGTTTTCAAGTAAAAACGAAAATCATAAAAATGGTTCCTCATTACGATGAAGACGGCACTTTTGTTGGGAAATTTCCAAAATGCAATTTTGATGTAGAAATGACTATGACGATGTTGCAGAAAATTGATAAATACGACACGGTTATGCTTTTCTCCGGTGATAGTGATTTCGGTGGATTATTAGGATATCTAAAGAGTAAAGGTAAAAAAGTAGTTATTGTTTGTACTCGTAATCGGATGAGTACAGAACTTCAAACTGCGGCTGATAAATTCATTCCTGCCGAAAATCTTGCGCAATTTTTACAATACAGTCCAAAAACAAACCCACCCGAGCAGTAAAGCTCGGGCGGGGTATAAATACAATCCTGGTATCCTTCAGGCGAGGGTAGTTTTCACTACTAGCACAGTATACCAGAGAAAAGATTAATTTTCAATGAATTGGGGATAACTCGTTTCTGCTCTTCCAAAAACCCTTAATTTGTTGTATATTTTGATTATGAACGAATCGGAAACACGAGCAGAATATATTGACTAAAAGCTAAAAGAGGATGGCTGGGGTGCCCCCACACCAAATTGAAATGTTTGCTGAGAAAACATATTGAGGATAGTTTGAAGTTATTTGGTGTGGGGGCTCGGTGGTATCTCCCCAGCCGAGAAATTATTAGAGCATAAAGATACAAACATATGATCAAAGAATATATTGCTTATTTAAAAGACAACCCGCAGGGCTATTGGTTCAAAGCTCGGCTCTATGGCTGGGGCTGGGTGCCGGTGAAATGGCAGGGCTGGCTTGTCGTAGCCATCAGCATAGCTATTCTTGTTGTCGGTGTTTACATCGGAGACACCGACGACGCACCTGGTGCCGTACTTTTTGGCTTTCTGCTTATGCTTGCGCTCGTATTCACTTTCGGTTATTGGAAGGGCGAAAAACCGCGTTGGCAGTGGGGACCGCCTAAAGATAAAAATAATAAAATATAATTTATGAAAATCGGAATCATTTTACAATCAAATAAACCGGAGCGTGTTTGGAACACGTTCCGTTTTGCGATCACATCACTTAAAGCAGGTCATCAAGTTGAAACCTTTTTGATGAATGAAGGATCGGAACTAGACACCATCCCCGACAGTGAGCATTTTGATATTTCCAAGAAAGTGACTGAATACAAAGAGTTGAAAGGAACGATATTGGCTTGTGGAACCTGTTTGGAAATTCGTGGCAAGAAAGATGTCGCCACGTGCCCTATTTCCACGATGAGTGATTTACTCAAAATGGTTGAGACTTCGGATAAGGTTTTGGTGTTCGGATAGATCAGTCATATTTGCTTAACTTTTCGGAAATTAAGCAAATCGTTTTAGAGGCGAAATTTTGGTCAAACCGGTGGGTAGTGGTGGTAATTGGTGACAAGGGTGGGTTCGTTGGACAAAGCTCGCCACAAGGGCAAACAGCTGGCAAATCGGGGTTACCCTTCCTGATGCTCGGCCAGTAACTGCTTCATTTGGGAGAGAATCACTGTAGGATATTTATATTCTTCAGCCCAGTCTAAAGTTCGAAAGTCCTTAAGCAGGGCGAGCATAAGAAGAGAAATCAAGTCTTTTGGCGTAGGTATATAAATCGGCATGTGCTAAGCATACATATCTTCATATACATGCTATCATTGAGTAGTAACAGCTAATCAAATAATTATGGATTCATCAATTTCACCTCGTACGAAGCCTCTCTACCGCGGAACGCAGATTGTTTGGTATATCTTGGGAATAATCGAAACCTTACTCCTAATCAGGTTTGCTCTCAAGCTTCTTGGTGCTAATGCATCAGCAGGTTTTACTAGTCTTATCTACTCTGTAACCTATCCGTTCACCGCGCCTTTTATGGGCGTGTTTAAAACATCAAGAATTGTAGAAGGGTCAACTTTTGAGTGGACAACACTACTTGCAATGCTTGTGTACTGGTTGCTAGCTATTGCTATCATCAAGCTCTTTCTCATGGGCAGAAGCGTATCTACTCCAGAAGCCGCTACGAAAATGGACGAACAAGAAAAATAAGTTATAAAGATAAACAAAAAACCGCTTTGTGCGGTTTTTTGTACTTATTTAATTTAGCAACTATGGACTTAATAAACTGATTCTTAAGAAGTTATTGCATCTGCGACGGTTCTTTTTATGGTAGATATCGCTTAACGAAAAGCACACAAAAGTAAGCACCAAGCACCAAATACCAAATTCCAAAAAAACTAATGCATGGAGATGAATAATTCCCTGCGCTTACAGGGGTGTATATAATTTAGCCACGATCGTAGTATATTACATTTTTCTAATTAAAATGGGAGTCTGGAGCGTAAAATAAAAACACAATGGGCATTATTTTGTTTTGTAAAATTTAGGTATCTATAATTCCTCCGGGCTCCGCCCGGAGGAATCTTCATTCGGTTTCGTCTTCGAGTGACTTTCTGATTTTTTCTCTAAGTTCAGGCGAGTCTTTGTGTCCGTGCGCGGAGACTGCATGCTGAACAGCTGCAGGTAGCAAATGCTCCTCGCTTCCAGTCATCTTCAAGTCACAGTTTATTTCGCTAGGTATTTTTCTGCAATCTAATGATTTTCGTGTCATAAGTTTTCATTTCATATTTATTTATAATTACGATCTTTACTTAATTTTTTAACAAGATAACATTGAGCATAGATTAATTGGAGTGACAAAAACTTACTTTTTTAATGTAAATTATGAAAATTATCCTTGCGTCAGATTTAAGTTTTCTTTTAGCCGAAGGTTACGCTTTAACAGGTATACCAAAGGAAGAGATGAGAATCGGCTATGTGATCACGGCTTCTAAGGGAGATTCAAATACTGACTACGTTAGAAAGCTTGAGAAAGATATTGCTGAAAGCGGTTACAAATTTGAAGAATATGACATTGAGGACAAAACCGCTAGACAGCTCAGGGAATTCTTCTCGGATAAAAATGTAATTCAAGTGGAAGGCGGCAATACTTACTATCTGCTCAAAGCATTTAGAAAAACAGGTTTTGATAAAATGCTAAATGCATTATTGAAGGACAAAATTTACATCGGCACAAGCGCGGGATCATCAATTTTGGGTCCAACTATTGAACTCACATCTCATGCGCCAGAGAACGTCCAAAAATCGGAACTTAAAGGACTCGGATTGGTCCCGTTCCTCATAAAATGCCATTATAAAGAAGAAAAGGAGGAGGAATATAAGGCAAAATTGAAAGACCTTAAGTACTCAGTTAAATTCTTACGGGACAGTCAGGGTTTTTTAATAGAAAATGAAAAGATAACGTTTCATGGGACAGGCCAAGAGGTCAAGATATAATCAAGTTCAGTCAAAAACAAAAGGATGCAGGACAAATAAAAACTCTTCTTTAATCCTTAACAAATAACATCCTTATAAACTTGAGAATGTAAGGACGTGGTGTATAATGTGATTATGGTAAAAGTAAAAACGGCAAAACAGATGGAGCGGCATTTGAAGGGGATGGCGAACCATTACCGAATTGAGATTTTGTTATACATCTCTGATAACAAAGGGGCTACGTTGGACAATATTGTTACCGCACTTGACGCTAACGAAAAAACACTCGGTGAGCACACGCGACGTCTCCTGGTAGCGGGTCTGATCAATAAGAAATACCGCGGCAAGTTCGTTGAACACACACTTTCGCCATACGGCAAAACGTTCGTCAGCTTTCTCAAATCATTTCAGCGCATTCAATAACATCCTTACAAACTGGAGTTTGTAAGGATGTCGTAGAAGGCGACTGATACAAATATATGCGCATAAATAATTTTTTCAAATTGGTCATTGCGGTCGCGGTGTCCGAGTCAGCGGGAATTATTGGCTCGGTTTTTACCATGTCATCGGTCGCTGGTTGGTACGCGGGAATTGTGAAGCCGGAATTCAATCCTCCGGCGTGGGTGTTCGGTCCAGTTTGGACGGCGCTTTACGCCCTGATGGGCATTTCACTTTTTCTCATCTGGTCCTTTAAAGTTCCTCAGGATAATAAACAACATCCCAACATACTTGAGAATATAAGGATGTTGCGGATTCGGCGGTGGGCGATTTTCTTTTTCTTCGCCCAGCTGGTCTTGAACACGCTGTGGTCAATTATCTTTTTTGGTTGGACTTCGCTCACCATAAACGGCCTGAACAATATCGGAATTGCGTTGATTGAGATTGTATTCCTCTGGCTCGCCATTCTAGCCACCATTATTATTTTCGCCAAAATCTCAAAACTGGCCGCGTGGCTTCTGGTGCCTTACATCCTGTGGGTGAGTTTTGCCGCATATTTGAACTTCAGCATTTGGATGCTCAATTGAACCATGGGGAAGAGGATCGGTCGGGAGAACTCCTGCCTGATTCATGGCAAAAGAAAATAATGGCAAATCTAATTGTTTCAGATATTAGCTGGCGGGGCGGATTGATTTTACTTGTTGTATACCTACTCAACCGATAAGCTCCCATACCAAAGACAGGCAGTCTTGCACTGGGCATACATACGATATCGGAAAATGTTACTCCTCCGGCGATTTATGCCAATCAAGTTCACTATGAGTTTCGGAATTTGAAAAAATATTTATGAATGAAAAAAGACCTACTGGCAATGAAGCGTTCGGTCGTTAAGTATTCGCTATATGTCAGTCCTCAATAAAGGGGAGCCATTCCCGCGGATAATCGGATATTTTGAGACCAAGATCGGTTCCTTCTTGCCGTTCCCAGCTGGCGCCTGTTGAGCTTGCCCAATCCGGCAGAAACATGAGTTCGTCAATCAATCGCCGACTGAAAATTTGACGATAGAAGATATGCAGTATCTCAACGCAGTACTGTTTACGATGGCGGTGGCCTTCGCTGAGCCGTTGCATGGTTCCTTCAAATGGAGTTTGATCAAAAATAAAAAGTCCGCGAAAGCTGGCAAAAGCTTGCGTTTTTTTGAAATACTCCATATTAGCGGTAAGAGACCCTCTGCCACCGGTTGTCATTGGGCCGCATATCATGACTATGTTTCCGCCAATTTTGCGCATTCTCTCCAGGACGCAGACACCAACGGGAACCATTTCTTCAAATTTCACAACCTTTTCAAGGGCGAGCGTCTCAACTTCGGTCCAGTGATTATTCATAATTTTGTGTGCTTGGTGTAAGGTTTCTACATATGTATATTATCCATTAATTTGCTTTTGTAAACTTGAATTGATGTTGACACCGCTTAACGAAAAGCTCACGCGATACCAATATACGAATTGATACGAATATACAACTCCGACGCTTAGGTCGGAGTTCCGACCGAAGCGTCGGGGATGAATACGAATGAGACAGAAAAGCAAAGACACCCCATCCCTCGTAAGAACGAGGACTTCCCCTCTAAAGAGGGGAAGAGGGGGAACGCCCTGCGGTGCCGCTCTTAAAATTTATGTCTGAGGATATCATTATGAGGTTGATTATTTATTAATAAAAATGATAATATGCCGGGCAAATTAAAACACTGCTTTATCATTCATTTCAATTTAATTATTTTATGCGAGCATCGTAATAAAAAAACATATGCAAAAAATCACCCCTCATCTTTGGTTTGATAAAGAGGCGAAAGAAGCAGTGGAATTTTATACTTCTTTGCTTCCTGATTCAAAGATAACTAAATCTTCCGTTATTCACGACACGCCCTCCGGAGACTGTGATGTTGTTTCGTTTGAACTTAGCGGCTACAAATTTATGGCTATTTCTGCGGGACCGTTGTTTAAATTCAATCCGTCTGTGTCGTTCATGCTTAATTTTGATCCATCAAAAGACGATGATGCACAAGGAAAGCTAGACGCGCTTTGGCGTAAATTGTCGCATGGCGGAAAAGTGCTTATGGCTCTAGATAAGTATCCGTTCAGTGAGCGTTACGGCTGGATACAGGATAAGTATGGCTTATCATGGCAACTGATATTAACTAACCCAGAAGGTGATGAGCGACCGTTTATTATTCCGTCACTGCTATTTGTGAGCGCTGAATGCGACAAAGCAGAAGAAGCAACAAACTTCTACATGTCTGTTTTTAAGGATGCGAAGCGTGGCGCCATTGCTCGCTATGCAGCTGGCATGGAACCAAACAAGGAAGGCGCAATTATGTTTACTGATTTTACACTTGAAGATCAGTGGTTTGCGGCGATGGATGGAAGCAGTGTTATGCACGATTTTGCGTTCAATGAAGCGGTTTCTTTTATGGTTAATTGCGAAGGCCAAAAAGAAATTGATTACTACTGGAAAAAACTATCCGCTTTTCCAGAATCGGAGCAATGCGGCTGGGTCAAAGATAAGTACGGGGTTTCCTGGCAGATTGTTCCGAAAGAAATGGATGAGATGATGAGCCAGGGCACGCCAGAGCAGATCCAACGAGTGACTCAAGCATTTCTCAAGATGAAAAAGTTTGACATTGAGGAATTAAAGAAGGCCTATTCAGGAGGAGTGTAAGGAGAGTTGCCGGACATCCCCGTCACTGTTAACCTCTCACAACCCCGAGTGGTGTCATTCCCGCTTTCGCGGGAATGACAGAAAATGCGTAAGTCCTATATAAAAAAACAGCCCCTATTTGAGGCTGTTAAAGATGAGGAATACTCAACCAACCGCGGAGGCGATCTCCTCTATCGTTCGCATGACCGCGTCGTATGGGTCTGTAGCCCTCACGATCGGACGGCCGACCACGATGCGATCCGCGCCGGCCACGATGGCCTTCGCGGGAGTCATGATCCGCTCCGGATTTTGGTCGTCACCGGGGACAATTGCCCACGTCGGCCTGATGGCCGGAGTGTTGAGTGACAAGACGATGCCGAATTTCGCACGGAGCACTTCCGCCTCTTTGGGAGACGAGATGAGTCCGTCGATCTTCGCATCTGCCGCCACATGAGAGAACCGCATGACGGCTTCCTCGGTCGAGCAGGTGAACATCGCTTGCGTGTCAGCGTCCCTGAGACTTGTTAGAACCGTCACGCCGAGCACCTCCGTGTCCGGCAGTTCATTTTTGAGAGCTTTCATCGCGGAAACACCCGCAACGCACATAGTGGTCAAGAGTTCCGGCTTCGCTTCGCGAAGGAGAATGCCATCAGTGGACAGCGTCTCGCCGATGTCGATGAGCTTGAGGTCAGCGAAGACCCGCAAGCCGTGCGAGTGGATTTCACCGATCAGATCGTAGCCGACGGCTCGTAGGGCGGAGTTCACCTTGAGGTAGACTCCGGTTCCTTTGAGAAAGTTGGCAAGTCGAATCACACTTTCCCTGACCTGATAGCGCAACTCCGGACGAAGTAGCCCTTGATCATTTGCAAGCCATTTCCTATTACCCTGTAACGCTTGCGGTTTGAAGTCGGCGGCAACGATCAATCGTTCCGCCGGTGTCATTGTCTTTTTCATACTGTGTTTTCCTTTCGTTTGGTTTGAGAATTACTGTTGCATGGCCGCGCAGAGACGCGCCCAGTTCTTTTTCACTTCAAACTCTACATTTCCGGCCGCGACATCGGCCGCGACAGCGAGATCGTCCTGCTTGTATTCGGGATACGCTTCGCGAATGGAAGCGATGACCGGAATCACGCGTCCCGCGAACGGAATGGCCTTTGGCGTATAGATAGTGTCATAAACCGGCGACCTATTGAGCGCCCCGACGAGTAGCACGACGTTCGCTCCCGTGACGACGATTTCCGCGAGGGTGCTATCGGTATTCTGGAAGTTGTTGAAAACGTCTTCCGCGATCGCGACACGCTCGCCCTTTTCAAAATCAAACTGCGAGAGGTCCCAGGTGTACTCCTGTTTTTTGCCTGCTTCCGTCGGCCTCGGCTTCTTTTCCGCGTACGCGAACCGCTTGCCTGCGACGAGAGCAAGCATTTGACCGAACGTCCGACCGCCATGCGGAATACCGCAGACGGTATCGAATGAACCGAGCAAACCTCGTTTGAAGATTTTGTTCCAGGCCGCCACGGCGAATGCCTCGACCACTTTCGGGTGCACTTCGATCCGCCGGAAGTTGAAGTAAATATCTCCGACTAGATTCCGTCCTTTGCCGTCTTTTCCAGCGTAGGCAACCAGAGGTCCCTTGCGTACGGAGCCGTCTTTGGGGCATATGTAGACTGCGCTGCAGCGTTTTCCGAGTTCCAAGAGATCTTCTCCTAGAGATGGAGTGATTGGCATCATGAATATTCCTTTTTGTATGTGCTTGATTACGCTTTAAGGCAGCGTTTCGGCCTGTGCCGCTCGGCGGCGACTCTAAACGGAACATTATATTAAAATTCATTGGTTGTAAAACACAAAAACAGCTCCAAAAGCAATTAAGTTTTAGGGTAAAAGCTGGGGTATGTTTCGTAATTACAGACGTAATTACGCTCGTAATTACGTCGCACATGTGGTGCCACAGTCAAATCATAAAAAAGGTAGATACCACATGACGAAAAGTGCACACGAATGGGGGCGCGATGCTAATATCCCCCTTCGTTAATAAGCTACGGAGGGACACGGTACGACTCCGACGCTTAGGTCGGAGGCCCGACCGAAGCGTCGGGGATGAATACGAATGAGACAGAAAAGCAAAGACACCCCATCCCTCGTAAGAACGAGGACTTCCCCTCTAAAGAGGGGAAGAGGGGGAACGCCCTGCGGTGCCGCTCTTAAAATTTACTAATTAATCTGAAAATAATAATTGCAAAGTAGAATAATTTTAATATTAATTTGTGAAATATATGCTAAAACTTAATCCTTACTTGAGATTCAATGATGATAAATGCCGCGAGGCGATGAATTTTTATAATGATTGCCTTGGCGGAGAATTGACATTCCAAACGATGGGCGAGAGTCCTATGGCCGGTGAAATGCCCGAGGCGAAAGATAAGATTATTCATGCCAGTTTGAAGAAAGGGGACATGGAGATCTTGGCGTCCGACATGATGCGCGATAAAGCGATTGTGGGTGACAATGTGGCGCTTTCTATAAATTGCGAGAGTGAAGAGGAGATAAAAAGTTTGTTTTCAAAATTTTCCGATGGAGGGGAAGTATTCATGCCGCTGGAGAAACAGTTTTGGGGGGCTCTCTTTGGAGTGATAACCGATAAGTATGGGGTAGAGTGGATGTTTAATTATCCATTAAAGTAATAAAATAATACTAATATACGAATTAATACGAATATACAAATGGATACGAATAATACGACTGCAACGCTTCGGTCGAAGCTCCGACCGAAGCGTTGGGGATGAATAACGCCATGTGGTGCCGATATTAAAATTTACTTCTTAATCGCGGGGAGAATTCTCGCGAATGATTCAAGCCGGCCTCGGATGACAAGAGTAGGTATTCCGACGAAACAGTTGTCTTTCACGAGTATTGCCGCTCCGCCTGAATTGCCTTGTTCAATCTTGGCGGACGTAATGTAATATTTGTCGTCAAAGCCGGAAATAATGCCGTCGGTGGCTGTGACGGTAGTCATTGATCCCACTGCCGGATATCCGAGTATGACTACCTGATCGCCGAGGTTTGGAACGGATGAGCAGAAGGGCAGTGGCTTCAAAGTGGATATGGGAATATTGGTTCCGGATGAAATGTCCAGATAAGCCACGTCGCTTTCATTGTCTATATTTACTTGATCTTTGCCAACCGTAAGCTCAAGACCTGATTCCGGAAATAATGCCTTGCATGACGTAAGCTCTTCTCCGCTATCACGCGAGACTACATGTTTATTGGTTATTATGGAAGCGGTGACGTCTCTATAGACGATACCCGAACCCCGCGCCATTATCTCTTTGCCCTCTTTTTTGAATTCGCAGGTCAGGCGTATGGCTCTGGGACTCCATTCTTTTATTATATTTGTAATGTCGGAGGAAGCGACGTATTTTTTCTGTATATTGAGTTCTTTGTTGAGTTCATCTATTTTATCTTCAAATTTTTTTGAACTTTCTGCTACGTATTCCTCCGCCAACGAACGGTTTTTTTCCTCTTCCGCGAGCCAGCTTCTCAATTCATTATTCTCTTCAAGAAGAATATTTAGAGTGCTGTAGGCGCTGTTTACCGCGGCGGTGAGATCATTGGCGTTTTCTTCCAGAAGAGATAATTTATTGTTTACGCGCGAATTTTCTCCAATGAGAAAAACGGCGACTGCGAAGATCACCAGTACGGACAATATGGCTGTGATATATTTGCCTTTATTCATATTTTAAATATTCTACTTTATTTTAAGCAAATGTACACACGCAGGCGGACGCGATGCTAATATACGACTCCGACGCTTCGGTCGGAGCCCCGACCGAAGCGTCGGGGATGAATACGAACAAGAGAAGAAGACACTCCCTCTTTAGATAAGCACGAAGCACCAAATAACAAATTCCAAAAAAATGCAAATTTAAAAAATGAAGAAAAAAGGAAGAGAAGGAGACACCCCATCGCTCCGAATATTTATCGGATAAATATTCGGAGCACTTCCCCTCTAAAGAGGGGAAGAAGGGGGGTCTTTTTTTTATTGACTTTTATTATCATCCTGTGCTATTTTATTAATATATGGTAATACGAATGAGGCATACCCGTTCACATACGGGCAATAGAAGATCTCACCACGCGTTGAAAGGAACACGTTTTTCAGTGTGCGAGAATTGTTCAGGTAATTATATTAAACATCACGCGTGCGAAAGTTGCGGCAAGTATAAAGGCAGGCAAGTTTTGGATGTGAACGCAAGGATAGCCAAAATGGAAAAAAGAAAAAAAGCGAAAAACAAAGAGCTTGGAATTGAACCAAAGAAAGAATAAGTTATTTCACCATTTGGTTTTCATTGCCGCTTCAGCTGTTAATGTGTATCATATAGAAGTATGGCCAATCGGCACCTTTTGAGATCAATAGCGATGCAGTCACTCTTTGAGTGGGATTTTGCGTCCAAGAAAGCGGGAGAGATAGCGGACATAGTCAGGCGCAACTCCAAGGAGTTTGCTCCGGGTGTTACAGACATCTCTTTTATACTCTCGCTCACAGACAATGTTATAAAAAAAAGATCCGATCTGGATCAGCTGATAGAAAAAGCGGCCCCTGAATGGCCGCTGGATAAGATTTCCGTAGTGGATAGAAACGTCTTGCGCATGGGCTTGTATGAGCTTTTGTTTTCAGATAGGGAGGAGGTTCCGGCCAAGGTCGCGATCAATGAAGCCATAGAGCTCGCGAAATCTTTCGGAGGAGAAAATAGCGGCAAATTCGTGAACGGCGTGCTCGGCTCGGTATATAAAGAGCTGGGAGAACCCGGGAAAGACGCGGTCTCCAAAAGCAAAAAGCATAACCCCGACATTCCTTATGAGGAGATGCCGGTGCAAAAGCTGGGAGGATCCGTAGTCTACGCCAAGAATAAAGGTGAAATATATTTGGCTCTGGTTCATGATATCTTCGGCCACTGGACGTTATCAAAGGGTAAATTGGAAACAGGCGAAGATGTTCGGCAGGGTACGATCAGAAAGATTAAGGAAGAAATCGGGCTTGACGTAGAAATTAAAGACGATCTGGGAAAGAACGAGTACGTCGCGTCTGACCCCGAGCTCGGAAAAATCAGAAAAGAGGTGCATTATTTTTTGGCTGAGTCGCCCTATGTGCCTATTGTCCTTGAGAATTCCGGGGGGCTGAATGACGCCAAGTGGTTCAAGGTATCGGAGATCGCTGATCTGAATTTTTATAACGACATACTGCCTATCATCACGGAAGCGATTAATCTTTTGCTCAGAGCTCATCCACGATCTAACCGCCAGATATAAAGCAAGACATGGCTTGCCTGCCGAAATGTCCAAAATTCTGCTGCAAATTGCGTATTTCTCGTCAGCGTACCTCGGTATGCTTCCTCAAAATCCGCAATTTTCGCAAAGAATTTTGAACATTTCGTCTAGCCATTATGGTTCAATTGCTTCACCATCCTGAGGAACTCGAAGGAGATCGTGGATGGGCTCTTAAAAAATGACGGTTTTGCTTTTGCTTGTTATTCAGTCTAATTTTGTATTGCTATCGTGACATTTGAATCATTTGAGAAAAAAATCGGTGTGACTTTCCGAGACAAATCGCTTTTGAGGACAGCTTTCACGCACCGTTCTTACATAAACGAGAACAAAGGTTCAGGGATGGAGCACAACGAGCGCCTTGAGTTTCTTGGAGACGCGGTGCTGGAACTTGTGTCAACCGTATACTTATTCAACAAGTATCCGCGCAAAAATGAAGGTGATTTGACTTCATATCGATCAGCTCTGGTAAATGCCGCCACGCTGTCTGAGATCGCCACGGAGCTTGATATGGACAGCTATCTTCTATTGTCTAAAGGAGAGAGCAAGGACAAAGGCAGAGCCAGGCAAATAATCTTGGCAAATACAATAGAGGCGTTGATCGGCGCCATTTATTTGGATCAAGGTTATGAAGGAGCCGAGATATTTATTAATAAATACATAACTCCTCTTATAGATGATATAGCCAAGACCGGCAAGTGGATGGATTCAAAGAGCAGCTTTCAAGAAAAAGCTCAGGACAAAGTCGGGTTCACCCCGTCTTATAAAGTTGTCAGGGAAACCGGTCCCGATCACGATAAATTTTTTACCATAGCCGTTTTTCTGGGCGACGAAAAAATAGCCGAGGGAGAAGGAAAATCAAAACAGGAGGCCGAACAAAACGCGGCCAAAAATGCGCTGACCGTAAAAAAATGGATCTACTGATTGCCGCTAAAACATTGAGCCATGCATCTTAAACGTCTTGAATTATCTGGATTCAAATCATTCGCCAAAAAGAGCGTGCTTGATTTCAATTCGCGCATTACTTCCATTGTCGGTCCTAATGGATCGGGAAAAAGCAACATTGCGGAAGCGTTCAGATTTGTCCTTGGCGAGCAGTCTCTCAAATCTATGAGAGGCAAGAAAGGCGAGGATATGATTTTCAACGGATCTTCCAGCATGGGCCGGCTTAACCGCGCTTCGGTAAAGGTTGTGTTTGATAATATCGGCAAAATGCTAAACGTGGATTTTGACGAGGTGGCGCTGGAGAGAGTCGTACACAGGGATGGCATAAACGAATATTTCGTAAACGGCACGCAAGTGCGTTTGAAGGACATAGTTGAGCTTCTAGCCGGCGCGCATATCGGCGCGACCGGCCATCATATTATTTCACAGGGCGAAGCGGACAAGATTTTGAATTCAAACATTAGAGAAAGGAGAGAAATGCTGGAGGATGCTCTCGGGCTGAAAATATATGAATATAAGAAAAAGGAGTCGGAAGCGAAACTTGAAAAGACCGAGGAAAACGTCAAATCAGTGGAGTCGTTGAGAAGGGAGCTTTCTCCTCGTTTGAAATTCCTGGAGAAACAAGTGGAGAAAGTGGAAAAAGCGCGGCAGATGAAAATAGAGCTGGGTCAGCTGTACAGAGAATATTTTTATGATGAGGATTTGTACATAGCCGATCAGAAAAAACTGCTGGCGGACGCCAAGAAACCGCCGGCGGAAGAGCTGAAGATGTTGGAGAAAAAATTGCGTGAGCAGAAAAAGATATTGGAGGAATCGGGAAAAGGCGGCTCTCGCGGAAATAGTTTAATGCATCTCGAAGAAAGAATAAAAAAAGCCCGCGATGAGAGGGAGTCGTTGAACAGGAACCTCGGGAGGATAGAAGGTGAAATCGACGCCATTAAACGAAATATGGAAAGGTCGGCTCGCATGGCCGGCGCGAATGGCGTATCCACCGTTCCTTTAACTGATCTTGAAGGAATATATGAGCGGATGCGAGAACTTTTTGACGAGGGCGAGGGGAGTGAAAATCCGAGTGTTACCAAGTCGGTCTTGAGGAGAGTGCGCGAAATTATAGTAGGATTCATAACTGCCGCCAAGAACAAGAAAGACATTCCGATCGAACAAAGCGCCGATATTTCGCGGCTTGGGGATGAGAAAAAAAAGGCGGAGGAACGTATATTAGTTTTGAAGGCCGAGGAGGGAAGCGCTGAGGAAGAATATCTGAAAATAAAGGATGATATTGATAAGGAGAAAGCGGGAAGCGTGGAGGCGGAGAAAAACATGTTGCGTATCATGGCGCGGCAAAGGGAAATCGTCTCAGATTTGTCCGCGATAAGAGCCAATGAAGATCGGTTGGCCGTGGAAGAAGAAGATTTCAAAAGAGAACTGTATGAAGCAGGCATGCTCGCGGGCAGGGCGGCGCTGGATTATAAAAACAGCGGAGGAGATACGAGCCAAGATCAATGTCCTTCCTCAAAGGAGCAACGTCAAAAACAACATGACAGAATGAAGCAAATAGAGAGGATCAAAATACGGCTGGAAGAGTCTGGCACCGGCGGAGAAGATATTATAAAGGAATTTACCGAGGCCAAAGAGCGGGATGTTTTCTTGGCAAAAGAGCTTCAGGATTTGGCGGCTAGCGCCGAAACCCTCGGGGGACTTATTGCCGACCTGGAAACGAAACTTGATGTTGAATTCAAGGAAGGCGTAGCCAAGATTAATGAAAAATTTCAAGAATTTTTTTCCATTATGTTCGGCGGCGGCGAGGCGTCGCTCATGGTGGTAAAAGAGCAGAGAAGGAAAAAGAAGGGGCTTTTGGAAGAGCTGGAAAATGACGAGTTGGGGGGCGAAAACTTTGAGGAGGAAAGCGCGGAGGGTATTGAAATAAACGTCAGTTTGCCGCGAAAAAAGATCAAAGGTCTGGTGATGCTCTCCGGTGGTGAAAGAGCTCTCGCGTCCATTGCTCTTCTTTTTGCCATGAGTCAGGTGAATCCGCCGCCTTTTATAATCCTAGATGAAACCGATGCCGCTCTGGATGAAGCCAATTCAAAAAAGTACGGAGACATGATTGAAAGTTTGGCCAAAGTGTCACAGCTTATTCTCATAACCCACAACAGGGAAACCATGTCCAGAGCGGGAATGCTTTACGGGGTGACAATGGGCGCGGAAGGCGTTTCAAAGCTTCTCTCCGTTTCATTTGATGAGGCCGTGGAAGTGGCAAAGTAAGATAAGACATCCGCAATCCGCTCCCATTCCTCCTTTCCTAAAGGAGGTGGTCGTAGACCGGAGGATTTCTCTTCTCTTATAAAGCTAACAGCCAATAGTTAACAGTTAAAAGCTAGTAACCGCTCACAGAGCCGAATAACCCGCTAACTGTAACACTTTTTTTTCTGTCATTCCCGCGAAGGCGGGAATCCAGATTATAAAGATGGTCTAGATTCCCGCCTTCGCGGGAATGACAGTCCTCGGGGTGTGAGCGGTTACAAAAGCTACTACTAATGACTAAAACCGGTATTCCTGATATATTAACCGCATGAAAAAAGAAAATGGGCAAGGGAAAGGCGAGCGAAATAAATGGCGGGCAAAACGCGGTTTCCGCGGGAAAAAAACCAAAGCAAAGAAAAACGATGAGGAAAAGACTGTGATCGGAGACATATTTCTCACCAGAAAAGGCGTGGGGTATCTTGAGGTATCCGAGCACGAAGAAGACGCTGAAATCAGCCCCGACATGTTGCGCGGAGCATTTCACGGCGACAAGGTTGAGGCGAAAATTTTCAAGCGGGGGAAGGATAAAATGGGCGCGGAAGTGGTGAGGGTAATAGAGCGAGCGAAGAAGAGATTCGTCGGTACGCTGGCGAAAGAAAAAGGCAGGGTATTTTTGGTGCCTGATGACCAGCGTTTTTATCTTGATATAGAGATAAAAGATAAGCTTGACGCTCTGCCGAACGAGAAAGCTCTGGCAGAAATTACCGAATGGAGGGAGAACGGACATCCCATGGGAAAAATACTGAAAATTATCGGAAAAAAAGGCGAGCACAATACCGAAATGGAATCTATCATTCTGGACAAAGGGTTTGCCACGTCTTTTTCCTCAAGTGTTGAGGAAGCCGCTCTGGAGGTAAAGCAAAAATCTCTGCCGATAAGCCAAGAGGATATTCGCGCTAGAAAAGATTTGCGTGATATTTTGACGTTTACAATTGATCCGGAAAACGCCAAGGATTTTGACGACGCCATATCGTACAGGAAATTGAATGACGGACTCTTTGAGATCGGAGTGCATATTGCCGACGTCTCTCATTATGTAAGGCCGGAGAGCGTGCTGGATAAAGAGGCGTCCAAGCGAGCTTTTTCCATATATCTCGTGGATAGGACCATACCGATGCTTCCGGAAATACTTTCAAACGGGATCTGTAGCCTGAATCCAGGCGAAGATAAGCTGACCTTCTCGGCCATTTTTGAAATTACGGAGAATGCTGAGATAACCAAAAGATGGTTTGGAAAGACCGTAATAAGATCCGACAAAAGATTTACCTATGAAGAGGCTCAGGACGCTCTCAATAATGATAAGCGCAAATATCACGAGGAACTTTCTCGGCTGAATGGTATTGCCAAAATATTGGCTAAACGCAAATTTGCCGCGGGCGCTCTGGATTTTGAAACAGAGGAAATCAGATTCAATCTTGATCCGAAAGGAAGGCCTCTCGGGGTTTTCAAAAAAGAACGTCTGGATACTCACAAGCTGGTAGAGGAATTTATGCTTTTGGCGAATAAGGAAGTGGCGGAATACATAAATAGAGAAAACAAAAAAAGAGGCGTGGCGAGCGGCGCGTTCATTTATCGCGTTCACGACGTTCCCAACAAGGACAAGTTGGCTGACCTTTCTATTTTTGTCAAAGCTTTGGGTTACGATATGGAGTCACACGGCGGCAAAATCACCTCAAAGCACATAAAAAAACTTCTTGAAAGCATGGAGGGTAAGCCGCATGAGTCGCTTATAAAAACTGCCGCTATACGTTCCATGTCCAAGGCCGTTTATTCCACGAGAAATATCGGCCATTTCGGTCTAGCTTTTGAACATTACGCTCATTTTACTTCTCCTATCAGGCGATACCCCGACCTTTTGGCGCATAGAGTGATTTTTTCTTATCTGAACAATAAGCCAATGGGGCGAAACGAAGCGGGATATTTTGAAAAAATGGCCGTGTTATCAAGCGAGAAAGAGATCATGGCCGCGGAGGCAGAGAGAGCGTCAATCAAATATAAGCAGGTAGAATACATGAGCGATAAAATCGGGCAGACATTTGAAGGAATCATATCGGGAGTAACAGAGTGGGGGATGTACGTGGAAGAAAAAGAAACAAAATGTGAAGGCATGATACGCTTGAAGGACCTCGGAGACGATTTTTACGTATACAATGATAAAACTTATTCAGTGGTCGGGCAAAAGAAAAAAAAGAAATTTACTCTTGGCGACAGCGTGACTTTCAAAGTTGTCGCTGCCGATCTTGAAAGAAAGACATTGGACTATAAACTCGCGCTCTAAATTATCCAAACCCTCCCTTTGGCTGAAAAAAGGCAGACAATATAAGGGTTGTTGGGAGCGATTTACAGGATGTTCACTTTCCCTCTAAAGAGGGGGAAGAAGACATCGCCCGTCTGAAGAATGTCAACACTTAGTGTTGACATTCTTCAGTGAAGCGATGCAAGTGATTGACGGCGATATTTTAGTCTGCTAGTATAGCGATTATGTTAATGATCAGATTACAGCGCGTTGGAAGAAAGAATCAGCCATATTTCAGGTTTGTTCTGACCGAGTCGCGCAATTCAACAAAGAGCGGTAAGTTCAGCGAGGTGCTGGGATTTTTTGATTTTAGGAAAAACGGTCAGCATTCCATTAACGCTGAGCGGGTAAAATTCTGGATGGAGAAAGGGGCGACACCGACCGACACCGTGCACAACTATCTGGTAAAAAGCGGAATCATACAGGGTAAAAAAAGAAACGTCGCTTCCAAGAAAAATACCGTAAAAAATGAGCCTCCCAAAGAAGAAGTAGAACCAAAAGCGGAAGAACCCGCGCCTACGTCTGACTCCTCGGGAGAAAAAATGACGGAAGCTCCGGCTGAAGAAAAAAAAGAATAGCCGCTGTCGTCTCTGTTCACAAAACCGAGTAATCCGCTAACCGCAACTCTTTTTTTCTGTCATTCCCGCGAAGGCGGGAATCCAGATTTAAATACTTGCTAGATTCCCGCCTTCGCGGGAATGACAGAGGAGCGCGGGAATGACACCTATCAAGGTGTGAGAGCTTTTCCGCTATCACGTTGCATTAATACGTGTTTGTAATATAATGTTTCCAGCAGGCAGGGGCGTAGGTCAACGATTCTTTTCTGCACTTATTTATTAAGATTGATAAGATTGAGCCGGAGCGGTCGTAAGAACGATTTAGATTCGGCGAAAATAAAATGGAATTAGACGCGCAGTTTTTAGAGTATGTTATCAAAGCTTTGGTTGACAATCCCAATGATGTGAAGATCAACCGAACCGTGGACGAGATGGGGGTATTGCTTACGTTAAGCGTTAATCCCGCCGACATGGGTAAGATAATTGGCAGAATGGGTAATACTGCCAAGGCCATAAGAACTCTTCTTAGGGTTGTGGGAATGAAAAACAACGCTCGGGTAAACTTGAAGATTAACGAGCCGGAGGGAGGAGAGAGGCCGGAAAAAGTCACGAAGACGGTGGATGAGGCAATGGAAGATCTAAAAATATAATCAATTGGACTTACGCAGTCGGCGCATTTCTTCTCTGCAAGCTCCGTTTGCACCCGCAATGTATAAAAGCATACACTTTGGTCGCAATCCTCGCTTGCGCCTCGAACTGCATCCAACTGCTTAAGTCCTAATCAATTTAAAAAACGGCCGCGCAGAGCGGCCGTTTTTTGTGACCTGGGATTAAAAAATCCCCAAACTTATGTTTGGGGATATAGCAAGAAGATGTATTGTGCTGTACATTTGCTTCCGAGCGATTATAATCGGTTAATCATGACATTTCATATTATTTCATTGTTTCCGTCGGCGTTTGATTCGTATCTAGGCGAGTCAATTTTGAAGCGGGCGATAGAAGATAAGAAGATAAATATCAAATTTTACAACCCCCGCGATTTCATCCCCAAGCCGAGGGGAAGGGGATTGACATACTCGGAAAAAAGAATTGACGGCAGGCCGTATGGCGGAGGCCCGGGAATGGTGATAGAGGTTTTGCCAGTCGCGCGGGCGGTGGAGCATGCGCTGAAAAACTCCAAATCGAAAAAAGGGGCGAGGGCAGGAGCCAAAATAATCTGGCTTTCACCCGGAGGTAAACTTTTTACCAATAATTATGCCGCGAAGGTCGCGGCCAAATATTCTGATGTGATTATTGTATGTGGAAGATACGAAGGCATTGACGCTAGGGTAAGAAAAATCTTTAAAGTTGAAGAAGTTTCAGTTGGGCCATTTGTGCTTACGGGAGGCGAATTACCCGCTATGATCATTGTGGATGTAATGGCACGTCAAGTACCCGGCGTGCTTGGCGACATGCTGTCTCTGGAGGAATCAAGAACGGCCAGTCCGGAAGTGTACACTAGGCCGGAAGTCGTTGAATACAAAGGAAAAAAATACAAGGTACCGAAAGTTTTGCTATCCGGAGATCACAATAAAATTGAGGAGTGGCGCCAGAGGAAGAATAAATAGGCTATAATATTAGCCATATAAACACGCCAGACGTCTGGCGTGTTTAAAACGGAATTGACGCCCATTACTCACAGCGTATGACGCAGTTCGGATTGTTTTCTTTGGCTTACTGAAACTGTTCCCCATCTGTCATTCCCGCGAAAGCGGGAATCCAGAGTATACAGATAAGATCCTGGATTCCCGCTTTCGCGGGAATGACAACAAATGCGCAAGTTCTATCTATATCTCATATATCACGTCTTTTCTCTCTACGACCACTTTCCATCCGTTAAGTTTCGCGTAGCGATACAGTTTGGCGTTCGGATTGAAGCAGATGGGATTGTCCACCAGCTCCAACATAGGGATGTCGCCATCGGTGTCGCCTATTCCGTATGAATCTTTCAAAGAGAGGTCTTCTTTCTGTATGGCTCGTTTGACTATGTTGGCTTTGTTTGAAATCAGATGAAGATCAACCACTTCGCCTGTAAACTTATCAGTCGGGCCGAGCTCGTAGAAACGTCCGTATATTTTGTTGAAACCCAGGCGTTTGCAAAAAGCGTCAAGAGTTCCTTTTGGCGACTGTGAAATAGCGAGAAGGAAATACCCTCTTTTTTTCAATGTTTTGATTAAGTCTCTCGTGTAACGATATACTTTATTTTTGTTCGCCATGGCTACCGCCTCACCGGCTTTTTCAAACTCGTCGTAAGGAACGCCCTTCAAGTTTTCCATAAACGCGGCAATCATGGCGTTGAGATAATCCTCGTAGCTCCCGCGTCTTTCAAGCCACATTCTGTATTGTTTCTCGTAGCGGGATCGCACTTCTCTTGGAAAAATCTCTTTTCGTACCATCTCCTCTACCAGTTCAATAAATAAGCTTGAGCGGAAAATCGTGCCGTCTATATCAAATACCGCCAGTTTTTTTGACGCTTTCGCCATTTGCCTATTTTATCATGAAAATTTGACTGATGTAATTTGCCCCCAAGAATGTCAACGCTAAGCGTTGACATGCGTTGACATTCTTGGGGGGGGTCGGAGAGTACTCGGTTGGCTTGGTCGGTTTCGTTTGCATTCGTTGACAAAAAAAATGGTTGGTATACAATGCTCCTACTTCAACAAGATTGAGTTACGGACGACTTGAGCTGTTTAAAAGCAACTCTTTAGTGAGAGAAATCTTGCGATCTAAAAAAAATTAAAAGAAATAAATTTGCGCCGCCTTTTCGTGAGGCGTTTTTGCGCGTATTGATTGTTTAATAATAACTTAACCGCGTATGGAAATAAAATTGGACGATGTAAAAGATGTCGGAGCGAGGAAAAAGAAATACTTCAGCCGGTACAAAAAACCGCTTGAGGATGTCCCGAATCTTGTTGAGTCCCAGATCTCTTCATTTAACTGGCTGGTGGAAAAAGGGTTACTGGAAGTGTTCAAGGAATATTCTTCCATCAAGGATTACGCCGGCAAAAAATTTGAATTGGATTTTACCGGCTTCAAGTTGTCACAGCCGAAATATGACGAGTATTACGCGAAGAACAACAAGCTTTCGTACGAGGCGCCGCTGAAAGCTACTGTATTGCTTAAAAACAAAACTCTGGGAAGCGAAAAGGAGCAGGAATTATTCCTCGCCGATTTTCCGCTGATGACCAGTCACGGCACTTTCATAATCAGCGGCGTTGAGCGGGTTATTGTTCCTCAGCTCGCGCGTTCATTCGGTGTTTTCTTTACCGAACAGGAGGCAAAGGGTAAAAAATATTTCGGTGCGAAAATAATTCCAGCGCGCGGCGCGTGGATTGAGATAGAAAGCGATCCTGACGGAGCCATATATGTCCGCATAGACAGAAAGCGAAAATTCGCGGCCACTGCTCTCCTTAGAGTTCTCGGAGCGTCGGAAGAAAGCGATATAAGGAAATTGTTGGAAGAAAACGCTCTGGCAAAACAGTTTATTGACTCCACGCTGGCTAAGGATCACGCGAAAAGCGCCGACGATTCCTATTTGGAAATTCATAAACGGCTGAGAGACGGAGAATTGGGAACGGTCGCGAATGCCAAAGAATTCGTGGCCACTATATTTTCGGCGGAAAGATACGATATATCCCGAGTCGGAAGATTCCGCTTCAACAAGCGCTTTAAAAAGAAATTGGACGATAAAGAGCTGGAGCGCCAGACTATTAATCTGGATGACGTTGCCACGATTCTTTCTCATATCATTACGCTCAATAATACTGATGGCGCCATGGCGGACGACATTGATCATTTGGGATCAAGGAGAGTGCGCTATGTGGGCGAGTTATTACAGCAGAAGATCAGGGTGGGAATGTCTCAGATAAAAAGAAACATACAAGACAGGATGTCCACGGTGGAGCCGGACTTCACTCAGCCGATGCAGTTTATTTCCCCAAAGCCATTGCAGGCGCGACTCAAGGAATTTTTCACCACCAACCAGCTTTCGCAGTTCATGCAGCAGGAAAATGTTTTGTCTGAGCTGGAACATTTGCGCACTTTGTCGGCTTTGGGGCCGGGAGGTTTAACGAGAGAAAGAGCCGGCTTTGAAGTCAGAGACGTCCATCCGTCGCACTACGGACGCCTTTGTCCGATTCATACGCCGGAAGGTCCCAACATCGGACTTATTTTACGCTTGTCCACATACGCCAAGATAAATGATTTCGGGATGATAGAAACTCCATACGTAAAAGTGCAAAACGGAAAAGTTACGAAGGAAATTGTCTATCAAAACGCTTTGGAGGAGGAAAATTTTAAAATAGCTCACGCGGCGGTTGCCTATGACGCAGACGGCAGGATAGTGGAGGATGAGGTTGAAGTAAGGATTAACGGCAAGCCGGGTTTGGTAAAAAGGGAAGAAGTAGATTTTATAGACGTGGTAACAAGCCAGGCATTTTCAGTTGCCACTTCAATGATTCCTTTTCTCAATCACGATGATGCCAACAGGGCTTTGATGGGTTCAAACATGCAGAAACAAGCTACTCCGTGCGTGATTGCCGAGGCGCCGCTTGTAGCGACTGGTATTGAAGAAAAAGCGGCGCGGGACAGTGGACGTCTAGTCATCGCGGAGGAAGAGGGTACGGTAAGCAAGGTTGATTCAAACAAAATATCCGTTAAAAATAAGAAAGGAAAGGAAAAGGAATACCCGCTGGTTTCTTTTTCCAGAACCAACGGCTTTACCGCTTTTCATCAGCGTCCAGCGGTAGAGCTTGGCGCCGCGGTGAAGAAAGACGATATTCTCGCCGACACTTCATCTTCGGAAAACGGCCAGATCGCGCTCGGTCAGAATATTTTGATTGCCTTTATGTCATGGTCAGGCTCCAATTATGAAGACGCGATCATATTGTCTGAGCGCCTTGTAAAAAACAGCAAGTTCACATCCATTCACATAGAAGAATTCGTGGTCAACGTCAGAGATACGAAGCTTGGGCCGGAGATCACGACGCATGATATTCCCAATGTCGGAGAATTTAAGCTGAAAAACTTGGATGAAGACGGAGTGGTCAGAATCGGCGCCGAGGTGAGGCCGGGAGACATACTGGTAGGAAAGATAACTCCCAAAGGAGAAACGCAACTTACTCCCGAAGAGCGACTTTTGAGATCCCTTTTCGGAGAAAAAGCGAGAGACGTGAAGGATACGTCTAAAAGAATGGAAGGAGGCAAAAGAGGCCGAGTCATACGCGTTAAAATATTTTCTCGGGAAAAAGGGGATAAACTGGAGTCCGGAATAATAAAGAGGATTCATATAGAAGTTGCTCAATTGAGGAACGTTTCGGTGGGCGACAAACTCGCCGGAAGACACGGCAACAAGGGGGTTATTTCACGCATACTTCCGGAAGAAGACATGCCTTATATGGAAGACGGCAGGCCCGTGGATATGATCTTGACCCCTCTCGGAGTGCCTTCACGTATGAATCTTGGACAGATTTTGGAGCTGCATTTAGGACTGGCGGCAAATACGCTTGGCTATCAGGCGATAGTTCCTCCATTCGCGGGCGCAACTCATGATGAGATCAAGGAAGAGCTGGTTAAAGCCGGCTTCAGCGCGGATGGAAAAATGGTTTTAAGAGACGGAAGAACGGGACAGCAATTCAACCAGAAAATCGCAGTCGGCTATATGTATATTTTGAAGCTTCATCATATGGTGGAGGATAAGATTCACATGCGTTCGATCGGTCCATATTCGCTCATTACCCAACAGCCACTTGGAGGAAAAGCTCAAGCTGGCGGGCAGAGATTTGGCGAAATGGAAGTCTGGGCGCTCCTTGGCCACGGCTCCGCCCACACTTTGAGAGAAATGCTTACTATCAAATCGGACGATATCGCCGGAAGAGCGACCGCTTTTGACGCCATAGTTAAAGGCGAGGATGTGAGACAGTCCAATGTCCCGGCCTCATTCAATGTCCTGCTCAACAATTTGAGAGGATTGGCGCTTGATGTTGAACTCAAAACAAACAATGAGGAAATTTCTAACAAATAATTTATTATGAATAAAAACACCGCCACAAACAATTTTGACTCCATTAACCTGAAATTGGCATCCCCGTCAAAAATAGAAGACTGGTCTTATGGTGAAGTCACCAAGCCGGAGACCATCAATTATCGTACTCAGAGAAGCGAAAAAAGCGGTCTCTTTGACGAGAAGATATTCGGCCCGGATAAAGATTTTGAATGTTATTGCGGGAAATACAGGGGAATAAGATACAAAGGGATAGTCTGCGAAAAGTGCGGGGTGGAAATAACGAGATCCATAGTACGCAGGGAGCGCATGGGGCATATAGAGCTTGCCACGCCGGTTTCCCATATTTGGTTTTTGAGAAGCATGCCCTCAAGGATCGGCCTTGTGATGGGCATGTCAACGGCTGATCTTGAGAAAGTCATATATTTTGCCGGCTATATAGTCACCAAGGTCAATGAGGATGAAAGGTCCTCAGTGCTCAAAGACCTGGATTCCGAATATAAATCAAAAATTAAGAATCTTCAGGATGATAAGTCAAAAGAAGCGATGAAAGAACTTCTTGTAAGCACCAAAAAAGAAATTGAAAGCATACAGGAAGGCGTGGTGCTGGATGAAGTGGCTTACCACAATTATTCGCTGAAGTACGCGACCCTCTTTGAGGCGAGGATAGGAGCCGAGGCGATATATGAGACTCTAAAAAATGTGGATCTGAATAAGCTTCTGGAAACACTGGAACATGAGTTTGAAAAAAAGACGTCAGTAGAAAAGGAAAAGATAAACAAAAGGATAAGCTTGATAAGATCAATGATAGCTTCCGGTATCAGGCCGGAGTGGATGTTCCTTACGAAAATTCCGGTCATACCCCCCGCTCTTCGCCCCATGGTTCCTTTGGACGGTGGGCGTTACGCGACTTCTGACGTCAACGATTTGTATAGGCGGGTTATAAACAGGAATAACCGCTTGAAAAAATTGAAAGAAATCAACGCACCGGACGTAATTTTGAGAAACGAAAAGAGAATTCTTCAGGAAGCGGTTGACTCACTCATAGACAATTCCATTAGACATGGCAGCAATTCAGCCGGCGCGCTCAACCAGTCTCAAAGAAGGCCTCTCAAATCTATTTCAGACAACTTGAAGGGGAAGAGGGGATTATTCAGGGCGAATCTCTTGGGAAAGCGCGTGGACTATTCCGGCAGGTCCGTCATCATAGTCGGTCCAGAGCTCAAACTGCATCAATGCGGACTGCCAAAACACATGGCGCTTGAGCTTTTCAAACCCTTTGTCATATCCGAGCTTTTGGCCAAAGAGCACGCGTACAATATCAGAGGAGCGAGCCGACTTATTGATGAAGACATACCGGAGGTCTGGGCCATTTTGGAAGAAGTGATAGCTGACAAATATGTACTCTTAAACAGAGCGCCGACTTTGCATCGCTTGGGTATTCAGGCGTTTCAGCCGATCTTGATTGAAGGGAATGCCATACAAGTTCATCCTTTGGTTTGTACCGCATTCAACGCCGACTTTGACGGGGATCAAATGGCCGTGCACGTACCGCTGTCCAGCCAAGCGCAAGCGGAGGCGAGGAATATTATGGCTGCCGACAAGAATATCTTAAAGCCGGGCAGCGGAGAGCCGACGGTAACGGGCAAACTTCTGGATATTATACTCGGCTGTTATTGGATGACTAAAATAGTTGAGAACGAGAAAGGTGAAGGAAAATATTTTGAAAATCCGAACGCGGCGATTACCGCGCTCAACTTCGGCGAAGTTGCTATTAGGGCGAAGATAAACGTGTTGGCTCCTTCTGATGCAAAATACGGGGAATCAGCCGGGAATATTTTTGAAACCACGGCGGGCAGAATACTTTTTAACGGAGTTTTGCCGGATGACTATCCTTACATCAATAAAGAATTACAGAGAAAAGACATGGGCGCCATGGTTAATAACATGATATCGGTTTATGGTATGGATAATATCGCTCCGATTCTTGACAAAATAAAAACATTCGGCTTCACGTACGCCACTGTCTCCGGAATTACTTGGGGAATAGACGATATCAAAGAACCGGAAGGTAAAAGCGAAATAATCAAAAAGGCCAAGAAGGAAGCTGATGCGGTTATGGAGCAATATGACATGGGCTTTTTGTCCAAGGAGGAGCGTCTCAGAAAAAATATTGAAATTTGGCACGGCGCCAAAAATGAAGTTGAGAAACTTATACCGTCAACTTTGGATAAAAACGGTTCGGTCTACGACATGGTTTACTCCGGTGCGAGAGGGTCGCTGGGACAGATTACGCAAATGGCGGGAATGAAGGGTCTTATAGCGACAACGGCCGGCGAGACCATTGAGTTTCCAATTTTAAGTTCCAGCCGCGAGGGGTTGACGCCGATTGAGTACTTTATTACGACTCACGGCTCCAGAAAAGGTCTCACTGACACGGCGCTGAATACCGCGAAAGCCGGCTATCTGACAAGGCGTTTGTTCGACGTGGCGCAGGACGCGATAATTACGGAAGAAGATTGCGGCGCCAAAGACGGCATAATTATAAAGAAAGAAAGCGCGTCAGGCATGGATTCCTCAATAGTAAAAAATATCAAAGGCAGGGTGTTGGCTGAAGATGTTGCCGGAACGGATGGCAAGACGCTTTTCAAAAAAGGCCATCTGCTGACCAAGGAAGAGGCGGAAACGATAGAAAATGCCGGAGTGGCGGCCGTGCATGTGCGGTCTCCTCTTTCTTGCAGAACTATACACGGCATATGCGTAAAATGTTACGGACACGATCTCGGCAAGAACCAGCTGGTGGAGATAGGGGAAGCTGTCGGAACCATAGCCGCTCAAGCTATCGGCGAACCGGGAACTCAGTTGACCATGAGAACTTTCCACACCGGAGGAACTGCAAGTATCGGCGGAGATATTACACAAGGTCTGCCCAGAGTGGAAGAAGTTTTTGAAAAAAGATCGCCAAAGAATCCCGCAGTGGTCAGCCGTGTTGACGGCGTGATCATGGAGATAAAAGATCTTGGCAAGGAAAAAGTCATCACGATACTGCCTGAAGCTGGCGAGAAGTCCAAAACAAAAAAGAAAAGCGAAGTTGAATATATTGTAAATTACAAGCGTGTTCCTTTGGTAAAAGTCGGGGACAAAGTAAACAAGGGTGATATTATCACCGACGGATCCGCTGATATTGACGAGATATTCAAGTTTGGAGGAAAAGAAAAAACCGAAAAGTATATAATATCTGAGGTGAGCAAGCTGTATGAGCTTCAGGGTGAAACTGTCTCACGCAAACATATAGAAATCATAGTCAGGCAAATGTTTTCAAGACGCAAGATAAAAGAAGGCGGCGATACCAAGTTGTCGGATGGTGATGTCACCAGTTTGGCTTATCTCATTGAAGAGAACGCCGAAGCAAAAGCGAGCGGAAAGGATGAGGCAAAAGCGGACGCCGTGGTTATGGGCATTACCGAAATTTCTCTGACTAGAAGAAGTTTCTTGTCAGCCGCTTCTTTCCAACATACGACCAGAGTTCTTATAAATGCGGCTATCAGAGGCACCGATGACAAGATCGTAGGATTGAAGGAAAACGTAATTATTGGACGGCTGATACCCGCCGGAAGCGGTTTCAAGGGCAGTCCCAAATCAATGATGGTGGATGAAGCGGCAAGAGCTTTCTACTCTGAAACAGGAGACGAGAATTATACTGAATAGACGGAGGTCATGGAACTTACCGCAGGGTAACCGCTCACATCCTGTGGGCTGTCATTCTCGCGAAAGCTCTGTCATTCCCGCGAAGGCGGGAATCCATGGTCTTATCTGCATACTCTAGATTCCCGCCTTCGCGGGAATGACATCAAACGCGTAAGTCTCAACTTATAACACAATATGTCTCACGTAGACCAAATAAAAAACGTGCTGAACGTGGAAGATGTGGTTTCTTCCTATATCAAGATAGAGAAGGCAGGTTCCAACTTCAGGGCGTCGTGTCCTTTTCACAATGAAAAAACCCCGTCTTTTTTCATATCACCTTCTCGCCAGTCGTATTACTGTTTCGGTTGCGGGGCAAAAGGAGACATTTTCACTTTCGTTGAAGCGTTTGAAGGATTGGATTTCATGGGCGCTCTGAAAGTTCTTGCGGAAAGGGCGGGCGTGTCTCTCGGCGGATTGGACTTCAAATCGCGAGGCGAAAAGGAGCGCCTATACCAATGTCTGGAGGATGCTTCCGCGTTTTACATGGATGCCCTCTCCTCGTCGCAAGATCATTCCGTGGAAGAATATCTGAAGAAACGAGGAGTTGATAAGAGTATTATTTCAGAATGGAATATAGGATACGCGCCGCTGGATTGGCACCGGGCACATGATGTATTGAAAAAGAAGGGATACACGGATTCGGAAATCGAAAGGGCGGGTATTATAAAAAAAGCGGCAGACGACAATACCGGCCGCGTCAGGTATTACGATCGGTTCAGGGGCAGAATTATGTTTCCGATTAATGACAGCGGGGGGAGAGTGATAGGATTTTCCGGAAGAATATTTCAAGATGACGGGAAGAGCGCCAAGTATTTGAACAGCCCCGAAACCGAGCTTTTCGTGAAGTCAAAAATATTGTTCGGACTTGATAAAGCAAAGACTTCAATAAGGGAAAAAAGATCCATTGTTCTTGCTGAAGGACAGATGGATGTCATAATGTCGCGCGCGGCCGGTATTGGAAACACAGTGGGGCTTTCCGGCACCGCGTTTACGGAAGACCACGCCGGGCTTCTCAAAAGATTCGCGGATACGCTCGTACTCGCGTTTGATTCCGACAGAGCGGGCATAAATGCCACCCAAAGAAGCGCAGCCATTGCTCTTGCCGCAGGTCTTGATGTGAAAGTCGCTGTCATTCCCGAGGGGCTTGATCCCGCCGATTTTGCTCTAAAGCATCCTGAAAAATGGCAGAAGGCGGTGTCGGTGCCCGTGCATATCGTTGACTTCGCTTTGAACGACATATTGTCCTCCAATGAGAAGGGAAAAAAAATCATCCAAGGTGTCCATGAGTTTGTCTTTCCGCTGGTGCGCTCCATGAAAAGCGCGATGGAGCGGTCCACGTATTTGAAAATGATAGCTTCGCGAACAGGCATAAAAGAGGAGGCCGTTATAGAGGATTTCGGCAAATCGGAAAAGTCGGCGAGCGCCGAAAGTAAGAAACAGCATCTGGTCGAAGCCGCGAAAGAAGATGCCGCTCTAGACGCTCATCGGCTGATGGTGGAAAAAAGAATATATGGCATAATGACATGGCAGGAGTCGCTAGAGTCGCCGGTCGTTGATCCGGCTGGCATAAAGCAGCGTCTAGAGGCGGTGGTCGGCAAAAAAGGAGTTCAAGATTTGATGTCGCGATTGGACGCGGTCAAGGACGAGCTTGTCTTGAGGGCTGAGGTTATGCACGGAAGGGAAAACGTTGAGGAGGAATTGAACGAGCTTTTTGTTAATTTTGAAAGCGATTATCTCAAAGAGGAGCTCCGAGCAGCGGTGGAGAATCTTTCGGAAGCCGAACGGTCGGCCGATAAAGAGAAAATGAAGGAAACTCTTGAGAAGTGTGGGCAATTATCCGCTCGTTTGGCCAAGTTAACGAAAAATTAACATAGATTAACATAAATAGAACTTACGCGATTGATGTCATTCCCGCACTCCTTGTCATTCCCGCGAAGGCGGGAATCCAGAGCATACAGATAAGGCCATGGATTCCCGCCTTCGCGGGAATGACAGATGGGGAATAGTTTAAATAAACTGAATTGCATAAACTTTATTATATTTGAACATTATTATGGCAAAGAAAACGAAAAAAATAATTTCACGAAGCAAAGCCAAAAAAAAATCTGAAGCGAAGAAATCCGCGTCGGCGTCCTCGTCCGGCAAGAAGTTGAAAATAAACCGAAAAAAAACCGAAAAGCCGAACGGCGGCATTAAGATGGACAAGAAGACGGCGGAGCTGGCCAAGAAATCCGAGCGGCTTCTCCAGAAAGGCAGAGAGAAGGGCTTTGTCACTTATGACGAGATCATTCGAGAATTTCCCACTGTTGAGGAGGATATAGTTTTTTTGGACCATTTGTATGAAAAATTTTCCGCCGCCGGTATTGATGTATTGGAGGGAGGAGGAATGCTTGATTTTCAGGAGGAGCTTAACGGCAAGAAAAACGCCTATCTCAAAGGCGATGCATCTTACGATTCAATCCAGATGTACTTGAAGGAGATCGGCCAATATCCATTGATACTCGCGCAGCAAGAGAAAGATCTTGCTAAACGCATAGAAAAGGGAGATGAGGAGGCGAAGAATCTTTTGGCCAGGGCCAACCTTCGGCTGGTGGTATCAATTGCAAAGAAATACGTCGGCAGAAGCCCGGACCTCACTTTGCTGGATCTTATACAAGAAGGAAATCTTGGGCTGTTCAAGGCCGTTGATAAATTTGATTGGACCAAAGGGTACAAATTTTCAACATACGCGACGTGGTGGATAAGGCAGGCCATTACTCGAGCTCTGGCTGATCAGTCGCGAACCATACGTGTTCCTGTCCATATGGTGGAGACGATAGCCAAGTACAAGCAAGTGGTTCGTCGCTTGTCACAAGACTTGGGACGAGACCCTCTGCCCGAAGAAATAGCCGTGGAAATGGGATTGGAAGTTGAAAAAATATATAATATTGAAAAAATTGACCAGGATACCGTTTCTCTTGAGAGTCCCGTAGGAGACGACGGCGATGATTCCAAATCAACATTGGGTGATTTTATATCAGATGACAAGATATTATCTCCCGACCATGAATCATCCAGACGCATATTGGCTGATCAGGTCAAGCAAATACTTAATGATCTGTCGGAAAAAGAGAAGCAGATTTTGGAGATGAGACACGGCCTTATGGATGGCGTTACTCACACCTTGGAAGAAGTGGGACAGAAGTTCGGAGTAACAAGGGAGCGCATCAGGCAAATTGAAGCAAAAGCGCATGAAAAAATCCGCCAGCACGAAAAAGTCAATCGGTTAAAAAACTACTAATTTGTTACGCAAATTTTAAATTTATAATTTTAAATTATAAAATAATTTTAAAATTATAAAAAATCCTCCAGTTTGGCTTTATTTCTTGTTATGATAGTCTGACTATCATAACAAGAAATTCTATTCAAATTGACCAGATATAAGATCGTTCATTTCTCCATTGTCTTCACTTGTTACAATGTTTTCTCTGCCGTGGATCATATCTTTACAGAGTCTTTTAAACTCATCTGGACGGCCAATAATTCTTTTTAATAATTCAGGGTTGACTATTGGAGACTGCCTTCCGCTAATGTAGTCAGCTAGACTTGTGAAAGGATATTTTATTGCCCATAGCCAGGCGTCGTCAAAATTTTGAACAGCCCATTCATATCCTTTTGGATGCATTTCAAATGTGTTTTTTAACATTATATAAGGAGCTAGCCAAAGAAGATACTTATCATCACGTACAACTTTTCCCCTGTAAGAGCCTTGAAAAATACTTCCTTTGGTCAGGTATTTTTCATTAAAATGGTTTGACATACTTTGACCAAGTTTTTGCATGAAGCTAGATATCCCGTCCTTTTTGATTTCTTCTAACAATAAATGAAAATGATTATCAAGAAGCGTGAATGCTAGGATATTAACCAGCGGGTTTTGTGGCGGCCAATTATCTGGTCTGTAAAATATTATCTTGCCGGTACCCAACTTCTTATCGCTGATCTGATTTTGTTTATCGCTAAGACGGAACCAATATTGATCAAAATACGCATCATTGAGATAGTAGAGAGATCTTATGAAACGCCAACAATCAGATTTATCTCGCACAATATTAAGCCCACGCCCACCTCTTTTTGTGCAGTGAATTATGGACCCGATTTCTGTTGGTTCAACTCTCATTTATAAAATAATTATACACGATAATCAAAGCAAAGTTAGTAGCAGTTTATGATAGTCAGACTATCATAAACATAGAGGTTGTCGCAAAACCACGTTTGTTCTCGTGTTATAATTGCGCCATGATGAGTGATGTGTTTTATGGTCTATACAATAAGCTGAACAGTGAGCAGAGGAAGGCCGTTCGCGAGATTGAGGGCCCCGTGATGGTCATTGCCGGGCCGGGCACGGGAAAAACGACTATTCTGACTCTGCGCATAGCGAATATTCTGAGACAAACTGACACTCCTCCGGACGGTATTTTGGCGCTGACGTTTACAGACGCCGGTGTGACTGCCATAAAAAAGAAATTGCGCGAGATCATCGGTTCGCCCGCGGACTCTGTCAGGGTGCATACTTTTCACAGTTTTGCCGTTTCCATAATCAAAGAATTTCCGGAATATTTTTCCTTCGCGAGCGGCGCGTCTCTTGTGAATGAGATTGAAGTTGAGATGCTTGTCGCGCGAATTTTGGAAAATCCAAAGTATAAAAACCTGCGGCCGTTCGGTAGGCCTGAGCAGTATATATCGCCGGTTATAAACGCTGTGAGCGTGTGCAAAAAGGAAGCGATCCGGCCGTCCGATGTCAAGATATTTATCAAGGAAGAAATTGACGGAATAAAGGTTGATGAGAGTTCCTATTCTACTCGCGGAAAAACAAAGGGAGGCCTGAAAGCGGAAGCTTTAAAAAAGATTGAGAAATGCGAAAAAACGCTTCTTTTTGCCGATGTTTTCTCGGATTACGAAACATTGAAAAAAGAGATGGACAAATATGATTATGACGACATCATTCAGGAATTCACCGAATCTTTAAAAAATACGGAGCTTTTGCTTCGGCTGGTTCAGGAAAAATTTCTCTATGTTTTGATTGATGAACACCAGGATACGAATGATTCTCAAAACGGCATCATCATGTCCATAGCGGATTTTTTTGACAGCCCCAATATTTTCATTGTCGGTGATGAAAAACAAGCCATCTACAGATTTCAAGGGGCGTCCGTGGAAAACTTTCTCAAGTTTGAAAAAGTTTGGCGCGACATGAAAATAATCCGGCTTGGCGACAATTACCGTTCTCATCAGCTCATATTGGACGCGGCATTCTCTATGATTGAGAATAATTACGAGCCCGGACAATTTGAAAATTTGCGAGTTCGGCTCAAGTCTGCCACAAAAAATGAAACGAGGCCGGTACGCATTGTAACCGCTCGCGCGGAGCATGCGGCGGAAAGCTATCTCGCAAACGAGGTTTCCAAAATATCCAAAGAATATCCACAGGGTAAAATTGCCGTAGTCGTTCGCACCAACAAAGATTTAGACAAGATAGCCCGCTTGTTTTCAATGTCAAAGATTCCATACGCGGCGGAAAGAAGCGTGGATGTCATGGGTGCCCCTTTGGGCTCGCTTTTTTTGGACACGCTCGCGGCGATAGCTGATACAGGGAAGCCCGAACTATTGGCGCGCTCCGTGGCGGGGGGAGCGTGGGATGTCAGCTTTGGAGAACGTGTTTCAATAATAAAGGACATGCGAGCGGGGCGTTATGAAGCGGCGTCGAGGAGAATTACCGGTTTTGAAGAAGCCGCGAGAACGGCAAAGACCGCGGAACCGATTCAATTTTTATATTTGCTGGCTCAGTTGACCAAAATGGAAGAAATGTTTTCACGGAGTCCTGAATCCGTTGAAATTTGGCGCGGCATTATTTCGCTCGCCGAAAAGATTCAAAAAGAGGGGAATGGAGCGGGAAGCGTTTTTTCTATGTCGGAAAAAATCTCGGCTTACCGCAATTCCAAGCGCGGAGTAAATGTAAAAGTCTGGTCGGGAACGAACGAATCATCGGTGAGGGTAATGACCGCGCACGCCAGCAAGGGATTGGAGTTTGATTTTGTTTTCATACCTTACGCTTCGGAAGAGTCATGGCTAAAATCTGCCAGGCGCGAGTTTTTTATTCTGCCAAAGATGGATGATAACGGAGATGATATCAAAGACGCCAGGCGCTTATTTTATGTGGCTCTTACGAGAGCCAAGAGTCATGTTGAAATTATTTGTTCGGAAAAAGACCGCGGCGGCGACGTTCTCATGCCCCTTAGGTTCATATCGGAGCTTGATCCATCCTGCGTGGAATACGGGCTCGCGCCAGAGCAAGATTCTACCACTGGCATTTTTCCTTTGACACATGGATTGGAAAGAGGGGAGAGAGATACCGGGACTGTGGAATACGCGAAGCATGTATTGACGGACTCGGGTTTATCCGTAACAGCTCTGAACCATTACATAGAGTGCCCGCGTAAATTTTTGTACAAGAGCATTTTGAAATTACCTGAGCCACCTTCGGCTCCGGCGGAAAAGGGGACCGCTCTGCATGAGGCGATATCAGCGCTCTGGCGATTTGCCGGCAGAAAAGAATTCTCGGAGGTGCAGATTCAAGATATTCTTTTGCGAGTCGCGAAGAAATATCTGGAGGAAAAATCATTTCTGTCAAAGCATGAAAGAGACGCTGTTATAAAGGAGATTGAGGACGAGGCGCCGAAGATATCCAAACATCTCATGCCGCATTTCCGGACCGCTGACCAAGTGTTCGCGGAAAACTGGTACGAAAGCGCTTTTCACACTGAGCACGCGGGTTCTCGCATCGGAATAACCATTCATGGCAAATTGGATGCTGTTATATCAGGTTCTGGCGGCGTTGCAGTTTATGATTACAAATCAAGAGGCGCCATGTCGGAGGCGGAAATCAGAGGCGAGACAAAAAATTCCGACGGAAGTTATTTCCGCCAGCTTGTGTTTTATCGCCTGTTGCTTGAAAATGATCCGAGATTTTCGGGTAAGGTACGGACATTTTTCCTCTATTTCATAAAACCGGACAAACACGGACATTGCAAAGAAATGGCAATTTCATCAGTCAATGAGGATATAGCTAATATAATAGAAGAGATAAGAAAGCTTGTCGTCGGCGTATGGAACGGTGATTTTCTGTCAAATGGCTGCAACCGCAACGATTGTCAGTGGTGCAGATTGATGGTGGATACCACATGACGAAAAGTGCATGCGAATGAAGGGTGTGAGTGGTTACAATCTGTTTGAAGCTAAAGAAGCTTATGAAGCTACTGAAGCTTCTCCTCTATCTATTATTGCTAGCAACTACTGACTATCAGCTAACAACGTCTTAATAATTCCCTCATCCAAAAGCTGGTAGGGCAGAGCGCCGCTGAAGATGATTTTGTCCCCCTCGTCATCAAAGCTGAATAGCTCTCTAGGGAAGTTGGAACCTGGAGCTAATTTTTCAAACGCGGCATTTAGCGATGCCATAATATCCTGTTTGTCTTTCTCAGTAAGCTTATTTTTCAGAATGACGACGGTGTAAGGCGTACCCCGCGCTCCCGCTTTGACGGCGGCGTCATATTCATCGGCCACCTTTTCGGTGTATTTGCCGCTCGATAAACATTCATTAAATTGCGCCGAATCAAGACCCACGTCACTGGCTATCTCTGGGAGCTTGGCCGGATCCAATCCATCATTGGACGGCGTGACGCTGTAAAGCCGGTCAATATATTGCCAAAATTTAGCATTACCGCCGAGCTCGGCGGCGCATTCCGTCGCTTCCGCCTCTTTAGCCGCTTTTTTGTGCAGTTCGGCTATAGGAAAATGCCTGTATACCCAGGCCACCTTGCCTTCTTTGCCATAATTATCCACGATAGAGTGCATGGTGGCGTGGAATTGCTTACAAAACGGGCATTCAGTGTCGGAATATTCAACGAAAACCATTTGAGCGTTGGCGCTGCCGAGAATATGGTCATTTGAGTCCACTTTTTTAACTTCCAGATTGCCTATTACCTTTGCTTCAGCCACTTCCTTCTTTTCCTCACTTGTTTTGCTAATACCCGTTTCTCGTCCGTTGAAGATTACAGCGCCGGCGATAATAAGCCCGGCGATGATAATTGATATTGGCACTGCGTGTGATTTTGTTTCCATATGGGGCTATTATATCTTTACTTTATAATTCGGCAAGCATGAACAGCTTCACAAGCTTCATAACAACTTCTTTGGCTTCAAACCTTAGGGCTGTCATTCCCGCGAAGGCGGGAATGACAAAAGAAAAACTTTTACATTTAGCAGATTACTCGACTCTGTGAGCGGTTTCCACTCCTTCCTCTATTCGTGTGCGCTTTTCGTCATGTGGTTTCCACTTACTGACCTTTCCACATTAGGTTAATACAACCCGCTCGCTTTGAGGAAACCCCTGAGTAGCTTGTTGTCATTCATTGTGCGCTTCGCCTTTCTC
>Ga0156254_130_pt1 | contig 18322 bp, 13 predicted proteins | sample RifCSPlowO2_12_FD_107901 | JGI IMG/M metagenome (GOLD analysis project Ga0156254, IMG submission 107901) | Candidatus Taylorbacteria bacterium RIFCSPLOWO2_12_FULL_43_20
AGAGGCAGAGCGTCATCTGTGGCTGTGCCTTGGAGGGAGACCGACTGCGGTAGGGCTACTGACTTATCTGAGCCGGCGGAGACTGTGGGGGCGAGGTTGGTGGGTACAAGAGTGGTGAAGGTGGCGGTGACTGACTTGTTGCCGTTCATTGTGACGGTTGTTGGATTGGTGGTACCGCTTGCGTCTCCTGACCAGCCGCTGAAGGTATATCCACTGTCAGGTGTTGCAGTCAAGGTGACTGATCCTCCACTGGTGTAGGTTGATTTGTTGGGTGACTTGGTGATGGTGCCGTTTGAGTAGGTGGTGGTGAGGGTGTGGGTTACTGGTGTAGAATTTGCGTATGCATCCCACATGCTGGCAACAAACGCACTCTTGTATTGACCACTATCCCTGCTCGTACCATGCTTGGTCGGAAATCGGCCGATACCGTCGTCTGGATTTGTGTCTTTGATACAACTTCCCTGACCATCTGGTCCAAAAGTTTTTCCATAATTGGCAGTGTTTCCATCAAATGGCGCGCAAGGGTCCGGTTGTGTCCAGTTACCGATAGTTACCCATCGGTCGGCATACTTGATGAGCGTATCTACTTTATCCGTCGGAACTACAGACCGGAGTTGTGGGAAAAGCATATAAATGAGTGCCTGTCCCTTCAATGACTGGGAGGTAATGAACTGATAGTCTCCCACTCTGCCACCATCTATATAATTGTAAGGATCTTTACGCGAGCGGCTTCCGCCGAGCCCCATGATATAGTTCCAATATTGCATATCACTCGAAGATTCTCCCCATAATCGGCCATTAATACCATCGAAGAGATAAATATCTTCATGGAAACCAGTGGCTGTAGTTAGATATGTCTTGACATCTTCGAGATCGAGCATGACAGCACCCCATGCGGCAATTACTCGGTGATTTGGATTGTGGCCTGTTCCCGGAGATATTCTATATCCCTGCTTGATGATGTAAGCACGATCGAGGGCATGTTGTGTGTACTGGATGAGTGCGGGCATTTTTGCATCAATCGAATCATTCAACATCAGACGAAGCATCGCATTGTTCAAACTCGCTGTATTCTCTGGTTGATAGTCCGCCATCGCACTGCTCGGTCGAAATTGCCGAGCTTTCGAACTGTGATGATCCATTCTCAATGATTTTGAAAATGCCTCTCGCACGCCTTCAAGTGTTGGAGCATTTACGACTGATGCATATTTTGGAAGCAAATCAGTTCGTAATTTACTGACTGGAATCAGGGGCTTTTCTGAACCGCTATATGGTGGACGAAAGTAAAGAGGGCCGCCGCCGGCAGGAGATTCGGACAAAACTGTCAACACAGCAGCGGTTTTAATAATTGAATGTGATTGAGCATTTTCACCTCCGATCACTTTGACTACTGATCCTTCTGAAACGGTGAACGGCATTTCAGGACGCTTTTCCGCGTTGTAACCATAGTTACCCGCATAAAAACCCTGTGTACTGCTGAATGTTGGGTTTATCTCCCAGCCGTTATGTGTGCCGTCCCAAGCCGGAGTCATATCAACGATTTCAACCGGCCCCATCACCCACCAGTCGCCGTTGGCAAAGGTACCGCAGGAATATTCTTTGTCGAAATACCAAGTGATCCCCCATTGCGAGACAGATGAACAGGCGCCTGATTGGGATGGCGGTAATATAGACGTAGATTCCTGTTGAGTTGTAAATGTATGATTACTCGAGTAAGTGGAAGTGTTTCCGGAAGAATCTTTGGAGACTACGGTGTAGTTGTAGGTGGTGTTTGAAGCGAGGCCGGAGAGAGTCACTGAATGATTGGTGGTGTAGGAAGAGGTTTCCTCGGTCTGGGAGGAGTAGGAGGAAGTAGGCCCATAGCGAACTTGGGAGGTTCCGGCTTCGTCGGTTAACCAAGTGATAGTTGCTCCTCCCGTAGTGATGTTTGACGAAGAAACTGATGAGATCGAAGGTGGCGTGGTGTCAGATGAAGACGGTGGTGGTGGAGAAGTTGTATCGCCTGAACCAAGGGCATAGAGCTCCTGGATTTCGGATGAAGAGAGAACGCGGGAGTAAATCCGCACATCATCCATATGACCTTCATAGAAATTATTACCCGCCAGATTCCGGTTTGTGCCGATAAGTCCGATACCGGCGGAAACAAGACTGGTATCAACATCGTTGGTAGCAGTGGAGATGAGTTGGCCATTTTTGTAACATGATTTTGATTCCTCTGCTGTATGAACGCAGGTGATATTCGTCCAGGTATTTACAGGTATTGATGTCGAGAAACTGTCTGAGTCAGCTGCGCTGCCATTTCCGGTAATGAATGTGATTGATGATCCATTCGCTCTGATCTCGTACTTGCTACGAGCTATGGTGTTTGAGACACTATTGGAAACTCTCACAATCGTGCCACTGAAACTTCCGAGAGGTTTGAGCCAGAAACTCACGGTGTAGTTATTATTGAAATTGACGGTGGAGGCAGGAAGAGAAACGTAGTCACTCGTGCCATTGAATGATTTGGCCTGGCCAATAGCACCCGATTTTGTCCCATCATCAAACGTATAGTGCGCCACAAGGTTGGAGTTAAAGTCAGCTACTGCCGCAGTTTGACTAGAAGCTGGTATCAATAAAGTAATAGAATCAATTTGTCTTCCTGCCCAATTGATAAAAAGCAGAGTGATAAGAAAACAGGTTCCGATGATTGCGATACCGTGGGATGTTTTGATGGGTTGCATATACATATATATTAGCGGCCAAGATTATATAATTGTAATACTTCATTAGCACTCAGCGCCCGGTTGTAGATGCGGACGTCGTCGATGAGGCCGTCGAAATGCATGTTGGGATCTGTAGATCTAAGTTGAATTCCTATCCACAATGGTGCTGCAGTGTTCGCAACGGAAGAAAGTATGGAAGTAGTGTCACTCGCAACCTGAACTCCATCAACATAGAGACGCATAGATGTAGAAGGTTCAAATCTGGCAACGACATGGTGCCATTTATTTAAAGTTATTACATTCGCCCCTGATTCCAAAACACCATCTGCTTTGAAAGTTCCATCGTCTGATATAGCCATACCAATACCACCTGAAACTGCATTGTCTTGAACATATAACTCATAGGCCCTTTGATTTGTAGACCCAGTTTGGTTTCTATATTTAGAAATAATTCCAGCATTATCAGTTTTTTGACTATGCGTATAAATCCAAGCCGATAAAGTAAGTGCTCCTGTAATATCTAAAGAAGAGACATCTGTTTTTTCCACATAATCACCCCCCCCATCAAACTTCAGCCCCTGCCCGATTTTGCCTATGGTGGGGCTTGTGGCTTGCGCCATATTGGTAAGCGTGCCGGTGTTGCCATTGCCGCTTTTGTCCAAAGTGGTCGCGGCTGTGGCGGAGGTCCAGGGCGTGTCTTTGCCGTCAAAAGTCCACCATCCTACAAGCCCCGTGTTGAGAACGAGAAAATTGGTCGGGACATTTATTTTGGAAGCGAGGGCGGGGATGGGTGAGAAGCCGAAAAGGAGTAGTGAAAGAAGCGTCAGGGTTGTTATTCTAAAAATGCGCATGAAATGTAGATATGAAAGCATTTGCTTTACATTGCCATTTTATCATTAAATTCTTATTTTTTCTCTATCTCTGTCCAATAAACCATTTATGAGCAGGGACTATATTTTTAATAGTTATTTATATAGATTGCTATGCGTATCAATATCTAGAAACCTAACTCCTTTTTCTCTAACTTCATATATTACTCGAAGATCTTCTGTTATATTAATACTTCTACACCTCCCATATTTACCATGCAATGAATGATTATTTAATTCTGGAACAAGCGGATTATCTTTGAATTTAATCAATCTCTCATTAAACTTACCCTGCATTTTTATAGATAATTTCTTATATTGCTTTCGGAAATTATTATGAAAATCAATTTGCATATATTTATATTATGAACGAAGACTCTTAATCATTTCCTCTGCCGTATCAAACGGTCCTACAAAATTTCTATTTGCTTTTGAATCAGCGAGAAGACGATCAAGTAACTTCTGGGTCTTCTTATTTGGCATAGGATGATCCGTAAAGGTAACTTGTCGCACATCTACAAACTCCTTAATATTCTGATTAATGACGGCATTCAAAGACACCCCAAGAGCATGAGCCACTTCATGGGCTTTTTTCTTCAATTTCTTATCTATTTTTATACTTAACATTGTTTGCATGGTTCTTTATTATATTATCTTAATATCTAAAGTATATACTTTTGATTGATAATGTCAATGCTGATGTTTTTTTATTCTTTGTCCCCGCCTTTACCAATTCCTGGCTGATCTCCTGATGCTTGGCATAATTTTTCCCAGCGGAGAGCGCCGCCAAGAAATTAAACCCATTTTTTCTTTTTTACTGCTCGCCCGATCAGTAATAATTTCCGCCGCCGTTTTACCGGTTATGGCAAAATGAAGTTTGTTTTGGACAGCCGAGAAAAATTTTTTGCACTCATAGGATTTTGGCGAATAATCAATTGCGGTCGCGTAAATATCCGTAATTTTTTGATAAATCATCCGCTCGCTGGCGCGGATATCTTTTATTTCTTCATAAAGTTCGTCAAACGAAGCTCCCTCACCTTCCTCATCGTAGAAGGCCCGAGGTACCCTGTACCACGGAAGAATATCAGAAGATGGAGTATCTCGAAGGACAACATCCTCTATTTATTTTTATCGGAAGTCTCCACATATTTGAATATGTAACCCATGTACTCACGATATTGCCCGATATTCCTCTTTACATCATGAACGACTCGTGCGGGATCCAGTTTTTCATAAACATGGACCAGAGCGTTTCTCAATCCAACGGATGGCGCCATAGCAAAAGCAAGTTCATGAGGAATAATACCGGTCGATGCCAAAATAACAAAAGTGCCCTGATAATCATCCGACGGCTGCGCTTTCTTTTCTTGAATCAATGCTGTGTTAATATCGATGGCCGCATCAACGATAAGCTGGAAGTTGCGCTCCATGGCCGCACGTAACGTCAGATCGTCGACAATTTCTTTCTCTGGATGAGACAATATGAGATCGAGCCGAGAAAAATACTCCTGCATGAGCTCGAGTTTGGCAACCACCGCATGGAGATTATTATTTATTTCCGGCATAAATAAAATCTTTTAACGACTGATAACGAAGTTCTCTGATCTTTTTAGTTTCGACAAATAGCTTGAATGCGTACATGCTAAACCGCGCAAATAATCCGGGTTCGCGTTCGTATAAAACCACACCCTCGTCAGAAACCAGTTTCTTCATCACAGGAGAAATCCGACTCAAGTTTACCAACTCCACATCGGTTCGTCTGAAGAGTCTGAATAGATCTTCCTGTATAGCGAATTCTTTTTGATAATCAAGCGCCTGATCAGAAAGATACCCGATATCCACATCACTCTTGGGATGCGTCCTACCTGTTGCCTGCGAGCCGAAAAGCACGACCAGATCAAGGCCATATTTTTGGGCAAGGTCGGCTATTCTCTGTTTTATGTCATCGGTGATTATCATGACCACAGAATATCACGAAATATGTGACCAAACAATTATTATCTAATCCTATACCAGTTTTGATTCTGTAAGTCTCTTCGCTTCCATCATAAAAAAACCTTGCCATTCTTTCTCATCTATTTTCTTGATCATGTTTGGATAATCCTTAAGGACTTCAACTTTCACGAATTGGCTACCCAACTGAAGAGGGTTGAGATAAGTATCAAATTTAATTTGGGATTTTTCAACAAGTCCGTCAATATTCCAAGTTTTTTCTTGCGCAAGAATAAAATATAGATCAATGAAATCTCTAGAACGAGGCTTTTGATAAATTGTAAAAATCTTGTTGACAGCGATGTCAATAAGACTGTCAATGTGTAAATTTCCAAATTTTCTATTTGATTCAATGCGTGTAAATGGAAAATAAGTAAATTCAGTCTTTATGGTGTCATTCTGGAGCTCAAGAAAAAAAAGATTACGATTGAAACTTTGTTCAAAATTTACTTTTTTTATACCTGCCTTATTTTGTATTTTCTTGAAGACAGAACTGATCAATAAAGGATCAAATTCTTTTTCAGAAAAAAAGTCCAGATCTTCTGATAGACGATGCTGTAGATAAAATTCTGCAAGAGCTGTTCCACCTGAAAGGTAAAATGAATCAACAACCAATTTTTCAGCACTTAACAGCGAGAGTACATTGACTTGATTTTTCGAGAGTACGGATGACACGAGAATTAAATATTAGAAAAGCGCGAGAGAAAGAGCCTTTTTCTTCCATTCATCAAGATCTAATCTGTCCCAATATTTGATCAGGTCGGATCTTGAAGCTTTTGTACTTCCAATACCCCAATTAACCCACTGCTCAAGCTTCCATATGGCCAAGCTTTCTGGGTCTTTTTCAAGCTCACTTGTGTTTACTGACCAGTGATTTTTCATATGCTAATTATAATACTATAAAAGCCGTTAGTCCAACTGCGCCGTTACCGCGTTACTGCGCAAGGAGCATATTAACTTTCCTCATAGTAGAAGGTCCGAGGTACCCTGTTCCCTGTGTGAAGCTCCACGGCCTTACAGGCGGGGCTTTCTGGGGCTCGGATAAAGCATGAATCTTTGATCTTCAATCTCCAATGAGCTTGTTCAAAATCAAGGGAATTTCTTTTTCAAAAAAAGATTTAACTTCTTTCCAATCTACGTTAAAGTTTAGTTCCGGGTCAGGGTCACTTTCTGCATCATCAAAGTAAACAAGAGCTTTCAATATATGATGATAATCATGAGCTACGGATGGATATTGTTCCGGAAGACGGCGGATGGTTTCTTCCAATGTCTCGAGATGGTGAGCTGTCCAATAAAGGTCAAAAAAGTCACGCTTTCGACCGCGTTGCGAAACGGCGATGATTTTCATAACAGCAATATCACGTGGCTGAATGATACGTATCGAACCAAAATGCACATATTCAGTTTTCGGAACAAAAAAGGGATAGGCAATAAAACTGACTTTGGCACCCTCGAATGATCCGTATATTGTATTTTTTCTATCCATCTCGGTCTTCCAAGACGGAACATTAACAAAATGAGAGAGAACATCCGTGGCCGTAAAGTCCTTTTCGATCGTGAAAAAATCGAGATCGACGGATTTTCTGTGGCCAGTCTGGAGGGCCAACGCCGTACCGCCGGCCAGATACCAGCCACCAGTCTCAAGCCACGATTGAGTCGAGAGAAATTCGAAAGCTTTGACTGTATTTTTCGGCAGACTCTCGTAATGTAAATCTATACGTTTTGAAGCAGAAGTGTCCATAATTTTTTTGTATCAGGTCGTAATGATCGAGATTTCTCGACGACCCTTTTTATGAGAGCGTGATCGTAAAATTTTCTCATCCAACGAACCTCGTCATCGTGGCCAAAATCCAAGATGCGTTCAATGATATATTGAGCGTTCTTCTCCAAGTCTATCTTATCCGGATTGGTGTCCCAAAAGAGGGTTTGACGAAGCTTCATTCCTTAATTTTATCATTTTTATGCATATTTTTCCATGCTATAAGTCAATCTAGTAATGCTTTCACCTTCCCCCTCGTACTCGGCCCGAAGTACCCCGTTCCCTGTGTAAGGCCGACGGGAGTAAGAATATCGTCTCGGTAATAGTTCTGGAATCTGATGAGGGCGGAGTGGGTGGCCGGGCCGTAGTAATCTGTCTCATTACCTTTTGAACCGACTCCTTGGTTTGAGACAGTGAATCCTTGAGAGTTGAGGAACTTTTGAAGGTTTCTGACATCTTCTCCCCTGCTACCGAGAGCTAGGTCTCTGGTCCAGCCTTCGCCAAAGGCTACGGCTGGCAAGGAAGGAGTTGGGAATTGGGAGTTAGAAGGAATCGCAGTAGCGGGTATGCAGTCGGTGGTTGGAGATTGGTTTGATTGATTACTTTGAAGTGAATTGATGTACTGAATAGTAGACGCTCCAAAGAACCCTGTTCCCTGTGTGAGGTTAACTGGTGTGAGTATTTGAGTTCTGTTGGCGTTTTGATATCTGATGAGAGCGGATTTGGTGAGATTGCCGAAGTAGTCTGATTCTTGGCCGGGTGAGCCAACTCCAACGGAAGCAATGGTGTAGCCGTTGTTGTTGAGGAAGATCTGCAGTTGTCGGACATCTTCTCCTCTGCTGCCAACTGTTAAATTACGGGAGAAATTGTAAGCAGGTTGAGATGATTGAATTACGGATGGTGTACAGACAGGAGTTTGGACAGGAAGAATCACCGTCTCTTGGGAGGCCGGGGTGCCGGAAGAAGAACCTCCTCCTGATCCGCCACCTCCGGAAGTGGAAGGAACATAGCCTTCCTTGACTTCATAGGTGGAGAAGGATGGGACGGTGACTGTGAGTTCCCTGTTGGCGTAAGTTGTATTGGTGCAGACGGAAGAAGAGCAGATTGATCCGTCTTTCAATATCTTCGGCTGTATGTAGTTAATGTCGTAGAAGGTTAGGGTAGCTGGTTTGCTTAGTTCAGGTAGAGAGGAGGAATTGAGGGTAATCTTGTGATAGGAGATATCGATCGTAGAGTCGAAGTCCAGACGGTCCTTGTAGCCTGAGACAGAGTCTCGAAGGAGTACAAGGGGTGTGTTCCAGTCGATCTTGCCATAGGTGGAGATACCTAGGTAGAGAGATGGGAGCGAGCGTAAGTCGAGCTCATAGAAGTTGGGTTTTTGATCGAATTTGGCGGCTAGAGGACGGGGACAGCCGTAGCGGTTTACTTGGGATGAGAGAGATGATGGTGTGTTGGGGCAGAGGTCTGTACCGTCTGCTATTCCATCACCGTCGGCATCGGGTGTTTGAGGAGCTCCGGCTATGGAGAAGGATATGGTGTAGTCAGTGGTGTTAGCGTTGTTTAGGGAGTCAGAACATTTGACGTAGTAGGTGTAGCTTCCGGAGGAGATGCTTGTGATTATTGAAGAATGGCTGGTATTCCCTGTCGTAGTGAACGTAGAAGGAAGCGAAGCGTATGCAGTGTTCGGTGATGTTCCATATCTGCAGGTAGATGCTTCGTTTGTGGTGAGTGAGAGAGTTGTTTGTGTAGTTGTGTGTGGGAGAGTGTCTCCCGGAGTACCTCCTGAGCGTACTGGAGGAGTGGAGTCTTGGGTAACTGTTATGGTGACCTCGTCTGTTGAGGTGAGGGTGCCGTCTGTGGCGGTGAGGCGGAGGACATAGGTGCCTTGCGGTGAGCCTGTCGAACCCGCTGTAGTACTAAAGGTGGCTGTCGTGCTTAGTGAATTGGCTGAGGAGAAGGTTACGTTCCCTGTTCCTGAGACCTTGGACCATGTTACTGACAAACTGGAGCCTTGAGGGAGACCGTCGTCTGATGCTCCTCCTGTGAGTGTGAGGGAGTTTGTGGGGAGTTCGAGAGTGCGGTCGGGGCCGGCGGAAACGGAGGGGGCGGAGTTGGTGGGGGGGGTTGGTCCCGAACCGGAAACATATTCGTAGGCGCCGATGTCTGGAGACGATCCGTAAAATGTTCGTTGTAATGTTTCACCACTGATCGGATCAATATAAGAGACGGAAACCCCAGCATTGATAGCCGCACTGGTTGATTGAGGAGTAAAGGCGACTCTGAATTGTTCCTTGATCCAAGCGACTTTTTCGGCGATGGTCAGATTTGGTGGAAACGTCACAGTGATATTACCTTCCCCGTCTTGGAAAGGCGTCAGGTTTGCTAACGAAGGATTGCCGCTGAAAGTCCCCGATCCGTTGCCGATCCAGTTGTTGGAACAATTGTCACAGGTGCTGTTGGGTAAATCATTGCTAGAATTGCCATAACTCATATTGTTTCGTCCGACACCGCTGATTCCACTGAAGCCTTGAGCATCGTTGGAGATAGCTAGGTTATTTAGGAAAACTCCTCCGGAAGTGACGCGAGGTTCAAAACCAACGCCCAGATTAGCATAGGCGATATTTCCAACAAATCTAAGGTCTGTCACCTGACGGAGAACCTTGAATCCTTTGCGGCCTGCGGGACCATTACCAAAAGAAATATTACCTTCCACAAGCGAATCGGCCATACTCATATCAAATCCATCGTCGGCGTTGAGCCAAGTGACATTACCCCTGAAGACATTCTTCGGACACATATTGTCATAAGGCACATCAGTGAAGGTAGCGGTATCGGCGCAATTTTTGCTGGCACCAAAACCATCAGAATTGCCGCCGCCGGCAGGATCATAGGTCAAAGGCAGGACTTTTGTACCATCAGGATGGCGACCATTCATGTAGGCAATTGAATTTGTAACGAGGTTGTTAGTTATAATCTCAGTCGACTGTAATGGTAAATAAAAACTAACTCCGCCGTTATGTCGACTATTGTGTATCTCAACAGTGTCAACAACGTTACCCTCGACGCGATTTTCTCCCGTATCACCAATCGCAATTCCATCGCCCCAGAGGTTGTGGACATGAACATTCTTGACGACATTAAAACTACCATCAATGATGATACCTGAACCAGACGAGTTTGTGATTTCAAGATTTTCTATCCGAATGTAGTTGGCCTTGATCATAATCATACGTTCCCTCTTATTCGAATATGTCGGACCATCTGCATAGCCGTCTTCATCCAGATCACGGTCTTCAAATCCAAAACCGGTCAAGATCACGGAGTCGTCTCCGTATGCCTTGAATGTGATCGGATTACCGGCCGTACCGGATCTTGTTATAAACACCAATCGACACTGTGCGCCTACGCAATAACTCAATTGATCTTGATATGTCCCAGCTTTTATAAGTACAGTATCTCCAGGATCAACAATATTGGCGGCGGCTTGAATAGTCTTGAAAGGTAGAGATTCCGTACCAGTATTATTATCGTTCGAACTGGGATGATTTTGATCTACATAATATGTCACGGGTCCTCCGGGTGAAGGGTTGTCAGGGGGAGAAACAGGCGTCTCTCCCCCACCGTCATCCCCTCCTCCGGCAGAAGACACTGAGAATGAAACGGAATAATCAGAAGTGTTTTGATTGCCGACTGAGTCCTGACACCTGACGTAGTATGTATATGAGGAGCCGTCAGTAAGGCCTGTGACAGTAGTGGAATGAGAAGTATTGCCTGTAGTGGAGAATGTATTGGCTATGGATGAATATGCCGTGTTGGCGGAGGTGCTGTATTTACAGGTTGCACCTTCATTGGTTGTAACAGAGAGAGTGGTTTGAGCAGTTCCGGAAGATAGAGAGCCTGATGGTGATCCATTGGATATGGAAGGTGGTGTAGTGTCTGATGGTGGCGGAGTACCTCCTCCCAGAGCGTAGAGTTCTCCGATCTCTGAGGCGGAGAGAGCACGGTTATATACTCTTACGTCGTCCAAATAACCTTTAAATGATCTGCCGCCTCCAGCTCGATTACCGAAGATCAAATTTTCACTCCCGATTGTCGGTGTCCCAAGGTCAACATTAGGCGTTCCCGTGAGTTGTCCGTTAGCATACAAATTACCGTTATTGGATGGATCTCTAGTTGTACAAATATGTGTCCATGTAACCAATGAGACTGCATTATTGTTTGATGTGATTGTTCCATTAATCGTAGATAATTTTATTCTGTTATTTGTAATTACATATAAAAGAATGCCTCCACCAAAGGTATGTCCACTGTTATATGCAAAATACGAATTGTTTGCACTCAAGGCATGTGGATATACCCACATACATATAGTAAATGGGTTTGTACCGATCACCTCACTCCCTGAATCAACCAGATTATCTACAGAACCTAAATCCAATGCCGAACTCCCGACCTTACCTGTTACCCAAGCAGTTGTCCCAGACAATGTTGTGTCATTTCCACTTCCAGATAAATCAGTAATCAGACTGCCTGAACCTTCATCAAAACTATAATGAAGTACTAATCCCGACCCCGCACCAGATATGGCGGCGATTTGGCTTGAAGGTGAAATAGGGGCAGACAAAACGTAAGAATCAATTTGTCTTCCTGCCCAATTAATAAAAAGTAAAGTGATGAGAAAACAGGTTCCTATGATTGCTATACCATGGGATGTTTTGATTGGGCCTTTCATTTTGATTTTAAAAATATCATTAATAGTAAATAAAAGTTAACGGCCTAAGTTGTAAAGTTGGGTGATTTCGTCGGCCGACAACGCGCGATTATAGATACGAACGTCATCGATGAGGCCGTTGAATGGCGCCGCAAGAACGCTACTGATTCCTATCCGTAAGACCTCATTACTCAGTGCAGAAGAGGAAACAGTACCAGAAGTACTAACAGCACCACCGTCTCCTACTATAGTATGTGTAGTACCTTCTCTTTTTGAACAGAGGTGATGCCATTGACCAGCAGATAAGGTGATATATCTACCGAACGGAGCACTGCTATCCAGAACCCCGCCGCCCCAATTATTAGCTACACCACTTCGCGCTCCAATCCACATACCTGTCGAGTAACTTTTATCAACAATTCTTTGGTACAAAGAGGGTGTAATATCATCGGCCTTAAACCAAGCACATACCGTAAAGTTAGTCAGTTGCCCGTTATATGATGTACCCACATAATCATCCCCCCCATCAAACACCAACCCCTGCCCGATTTTGCCATAGGCGGGAGAAGTGGTGGTGGACATGTTGGTGAGCGTGCCGTGGTTGCCACTGCCGGAGAGATCATTGGTCTTCTGGGTGGTCCAGTCGGTGTCTTTGCCGTCAAAAGTCCAGTAACCTACAAGGCCGCAGGAGAGGCCGGAATCGCAGTTGGTGGTTTGTCCGACTGTTTGGGATACGCCATATTTGGGAGAGGCGGTGTTGTAGAGCTGTTTGATTTCGGTCGCTGACAGCGCGCGGTTGTAGATGCGGACATCATCGATTTTTCCACCTAAAAAATTACCGGGGGTAAGGTCCCCAAAATATCCGATAGCTACCCTGTCAACCGTTGCAGCAAAATTGACAGAAGCCGCCGATGTAGCATCAGAAACACCATTGACGTACAGCTCTCTGTCAGTTTCCGAACGAAACACGCCGACCACGTGATACCATACGCCCGCAGTTGGAGTAATAATCCCCGGTGTTGTTACAGGAGAAGTATTCCTTGCCGTCATAGAAAAATGTCCGGATGATATTGTTCCGATTGTCCAGTAAACACCAGATTCAGATTTATCGACGAGTTGCAAAATCGACTGACTCGATGAAAAAGTGTCCGCATTTGCCCATGCAGAAAGAGTAAACGGGTATTCGGTGATATTTAGGCCAGATTCTACGTTTATATAATCATTCTCCCCATCAAACTTCAGTCCCTGCCCGATTTTGCCATAGGTGGGAGAAGTGGTGGTGGACATGTTGGTGAGTGTGCCGTGGTTGCCACTGCCGGAGAGATCATTGGTCTTCTGGGTGGTCCAGTCGGTGTCTTTGCCGTCAAAAGTCCAGTAACCTACAAGACCGCAGGAGAGGCCGGAATCGCAGTTGGTGGTTTGTCCGACTGTTTGGGATACGCCGTATTTGGGAGAGGCGGTGTTATAGAGCTGTTTGATTTCGGTCGCTGACAGCGCGCGGTTGTAGATGCGGACGTCGTCGATGGTTCCACTCCCAGGACTGCCTAAAATAACCTCTTCAATGCCGATTGAACCATATGTTGACGGATCATTATACGCTCCAGAGTCATTCGATACTCCATTACTTGTTGCTCCATTAATATAGAGATTCCAGCCAGACACAACCGACGAAGGAATGACAAAAACGGCATGATTCCACTTGTTCAAATCTGAACTGTTGTAAACTTTTGTGCTGTACAAAAACTTTGTCGCACTTATATACATTAGTAATTTATTATTTGACGCAAAAACAAACTTCGGATATGTACCTTCGCCTTGGAGGGATATGACAGTCTGATTGGCACCGAGTTTGTTTGGCTTGTACCATAATGACACGGTATATGGAGCAACAATGGTCGGCAATGGGATGTGCACATAATCATCCCCCCCATCAAACTTCAGCCCCTGACCGATTTTGCCGGACACGGGGGAAGAAGAGCGGCTCATGTTGGTAAGCGTGCCCGTATTGCCATTGCCGCTTTTGTCCAAAGTGGTGGCGGCGGTGGCGGAGGTCCAGACGGTGTCTTTGCCGTCAAACGTCCAGTAGCCGACGAGGCCCGTATTCATAGACAGGTAATTGGTCGGGACGCCGATAGTCGCCGCCGAGGCGGCGCGGGCTGAAAGAAGAAAAGCGAGGAGAAGGAGAAAGATTGCGGCCGATTTTAATTTAACATTCCCCATATTCATGCTTTTATAATAGCATGCATAAAGATTGAGATAAAATGCCGCTTGTGCGCTTTTTGTTAAGCGATATCTGCTATAAATTACAACTGCGGATAGTCCCTAAACTTTTGCTGAAAATCTATATAATTCATTTATTAGTTAAATTTAACTAATAAATGAATTATAATAGCACTAACAGGTAAAAAAATAAGCGGTATCTACATAAAAATCCACGTATCCAGCATGCGCCGCAAGGTGTCGTCAAAATCCATCGGAGCCGTGAGCTGATACAGCTGCCCTTTGGACGCAAACCAAACTTGCCTGTTGGCTGTCACCCCGGTGCCGTCGGTGAACGCCACGCCTTTTCCGGTCTGCCCGAGAAGAACTTCCTGCGGATTCTTTATCGTAATGCCCGGAACATCTTGGCGTATCCGTTCAGCCGTCACATCCGACGAATCCGCGTAAGGACTGATGAATATCTGGACGCCGTAGCCCGTTTGGAGATCGGCGATAAGGATCACATACCCGCTTCCATCCGCGCTTTCAAAAGAAGAGACGTTCAGCTTGGCCGGATACTTGATCGAAAAACGATACGCTTCATTCACATACGTCTCCGTCAAATCCGTCTCCGCCACAGCCGCTGAAACAGCCGCGCGCTCCGGAGACTTGATGATCTTTTCAAGTGCCGCTTTTGATTCCGCTTCCGAAGATTCGGAGGACAGAGACGGCGTATCGGCTTCTCCCCCGTTATTCCGCATTTGCGAAAAGACAATAGCCGCAATCGCCAATATCAGGATTAAAATAATTATCGTAGTCTTTTTCATGTTTGTTATTCTATCCTATCATTTTAATATGCTAAATCAACCGTCAGTATTCTTTTCCCCATTCGTATATTGGTATTGTTTTTGATACCCTACATAAACTTCCACGAACCGAAAATTTCCCGAAGTAAAGTGTCCAACTCGGTGTAAGTGGAAATCTGGTAAAAATTTCCTTTGTACACAAACCAAACTTCGCGCGACTTTCCTCCGAATGCTTTGTTGACAGTTATGAAAGCGAGACCGCTTCTTTTCGCCCCTATTTGTATCACTTGCGGATCTTCAATCTCAAGATCGGGGATATTGCTCCTAATATACCCTTCGGTAATGTCAAGCTCTTTTTTTGCAAAAGGAGTGATCAATATCTGCACACCCGTGCTTTTATCTTTTCTCTGCAGCAATATTACCTCACGGGCCCCACCGCCTTCACCTATAAGCTCTGTATAACTTTTTATCGTCATTTCCACCGGATACATGAACGAAAAACCATATTTTTCGTTCATGTATTCCGCGGTGTCACTGAATGATATAAGTGACATATCTTTCTTTTCAAGCAATGCCAAGGACTCGCCATCACGGTCAATCATAAAAGAAACTATCCCGCCCTCTTTGCCATTGCCAAAAATAAGAAGCGAGACAAGCACAACAGACAAAACAAAAATGACGAATATAGACGCGATCTTTTTCCCCCTCCCCCTCTTCATCTTCATCTTCCCCTCCCTTGCTCCGTCGTAGCTCGCTTCGAGCGAAGGGGAGTTAGAGGGGAGGTCCTCGTTCTTACTGTGTGCCGCCGCAGCTCGCACATCTTGAATTATTCTGCTCACATCTTTTTGCTTATAGTCTTCTTGCTCTTTCACTTCATCCTGCTTTGGTTCCGAGAGTGGCTGTAATTCAACTTGTTTGGAATCGCCAGCCGCATTTGACACAGCACTATCACCCGCGCGCGGCAACTCGCGCGGGAAATTCATGTCCCGTGACGGCATTTTCTGCTCCGGCGCCTCACTCTTAATAGAGCGGGTGTCTATTTGTTTTCTTTTTCGTCTAACAATTATATCGTCCATAATTTATTTTTAGTCCCACCACCCCTCTCTGTCTCTCTTCTCATTAGATATTAGAAATTAGTAATTATGGTTCAATTGCTTCACCATCCTGAGGAACTCGAAGGAGAAATTTCCTCCCAGTCCTATTGGACTGATTGGTCCGATTCCGCCTCAGGAGATTCCTCCGGCGACTCTTCCGTTATTTCCGGTGACTCCTCAGGCGACTCGGAAGGAGATTGCGAAGGCGATGCTGGTGGCTCTTCGACCGTTGCGTCCTCCTCAACATTTTCTTCTACTCCTGCCGGAGATTCTTCAGGTGATACTTCCGGCGACTCCTCGGGGGATGCTTCCGATGGCTCTTCCGGAGATGAAGTCTCGTCATCCACAGCATCATCCGCTATTGTATCGGAAGGGGTTGTCGTCGCGGTCTCATCTTCATTTTCTTCCACTAGGTCGGGAGTACTTGTCGCGCTCTCCGATCCGGAAGCATCATCAGGATCAACGACTACATCTTCCCCTTGAGACGCGTCGCCGCCATCACCCTCGGTATCCGCTCCATCATCCGTGTTATCCGCACCATCCATATCTTCAGAACCAACCTCAAAACTTTGCTCGAGACACTCCCCTTCACTGTTTACCGGAGTTGTTGAAGCCGTACCGCCTTTGAGAAGCCGCAGACAATACGCTTCCCCATCCTCATCATACATTACGATTCCCGACGGTTTTTCCTTACTGCCGATTCTCAAATTTTCAGTCGCGATTTTCTTGAATGTAGCCAGCCCTTCGGTTATTTTAACACCTAATGTTTCCAGATAAGCGAACAGTTTATCAAACAAACCCTTCTCTTCCACAGTAATGCTGGCATAAAGAGTGGTCGTGGCTGTGCCGCCATCAACGCTTCCGCTAGCGTCTACGGATGAGATGTTCTCACCGCCGGAACTCATTCCGTTCACCTTCTGCTCCAAGTCAGACAGTTTTTTATCTAATTCCTGAATTGACTTGACCGCGACCGACAATATTGCTCTGTCGTCTATTCCGCTTATGACTCCCTCGACGTTGTAAGTGGCCAGACGAGGATCAACGGAAGCGGTATCTTCGGCGATAAAGCCGAGCCGAGTCCTGCCGTCGCCTTCATTATATATGAATGATACTGGCTGGAGCGCTAGAACTGTGCTCAGACTGGATGTTGCCGTCGCGGATAACTCCACGATGTCATGCTTCGTAGCTCGGGTAGACGAGAGACACGCGTCTGAGGCGGAATTGTAGACAACTTGCTTGTTTGAATCCAAGCAAAGCGATCCGGCTCCGGTTGATCCTGTCAGTCCGTCGAAGCCGACTGTGCCGGTAATCGCCAATGTCCTCCACGGACTCGTAGTGGCCACGCCGACCGTGCCGCCGAATGTTGATATTCCGGAAGTTGATGTGGCTGTAAAGTATTCCGAGACAGTTTCGCCGACGACTGACAGCTTGGCGTAAGGAGATGTGGTACCGATGCCAATTCGAGGATTCTGTATACCGCCGGAACCATCTGATTCGCTGTATACCGTGAGCAAGGGGTTGCCGTCTATCTGCGCCGAGTAGCTCTGTACGGTGCCAGCCAATGCCGATACTACAGGCATATCCACCCAGCTCAACACTCCGCCGTCGGTATCAAAGTTAAGGTTGCCCATTTCGGCCGATGCGATGGAGGTTATGCCTGATGAAAAGTCGTAGGTAAGTCCGCCTGATCCGACATCCAGCCCTCCGGCGAAGGTTGAGGTGGCGGTAGTGGAAGTGGCGTGGAACTTCTCCGCGACTACTTCCCCGACTACCGAGAGTTTGGCGTATGGAGAGGTGGTCCCTATCCCGACGTTGCCGTTATTGATTATTCTCATCCGATTAGCTTCATTATTTACCGCAAAATCAATATAATCAACATCGTCGCTATTCGTCTCTCTACCAATCATAATCGCTGCGTCACCAGTAGAAGCACTACCTTCAATAAGAGTGCCAAAAAACATAGCCGTTGATGTGAATCCAAGCCTCCAATCTTTCATATTCGTTCCACCACCATAGTTTGACCATATTTGAGCTGATGTTGAATTATCTCTAATGTGTAACTTTCCAAGTGGTGAAGTCGTCCCGATGCCGACGTTACCCCCAAGAAATATCGCCGCGTAGTTGTTTGTCGCTCCTGTGTTGGCGTTGACGGTCAGTCCGTAGGAGTTGGTGGTGGAGGCATTCAGA
>Ga0156254_136_pt1 | contig 7530 bp, 10 predicted proteins | sample RifCSPlowO2_12_FD_107901 | JGI IMG/M metagenome (GOLD analysis project Ga0156254, IMG submission 107901) | Candidatus Taylorbacteria bacterium RIFCSPLOWO2_12_FULL_43_20
ATAAGTCAGTAGCCCTACCGCAGTCGGTCTCCCTCCAAGGCACAGCCACAGATGACGCTCTGCCTCTAAACTCCACTCTCTCTGTCTCCTGGAGCAAGGTAAGCGGGCCCACCACAGGCGGGCAAGCAGGCACTGTAACCTTCGCCAACCCATCATCAGCCATCACTACTGCCACCTTCAGTCGGCAGGGAACATATGTCCTCCGCCTCACCGCCACAGACGGCTCACTTTCTGCCACAGACGATGTCACTATCACCGTTACCAGAGCCAACCCCACAGTATCCATCACCTCTCCCCAGGCAGGCACAGCACTTACTCTAAACACCCCAGTTCCTGTCACAGTCTCTGCCTCTCCCCCCACCGGCTTCACCCTCTCCTCCGTCAAGCTCTACGACAGAAACACCCTCATCTCCACCAAGACCTCCTCTCCCTGGACATTCTCCTTCACCCCCACTACTCCAGGCATACACACTCTGAAAGCCATAGCAGAAGACAGTGGAGGAGCATCGACTGACTCTTCTCCCATCTCCCTTACAGTCACCTCAACCCCCCCTACCTCTGACGACGACCAAGACGGAGTACCAAACTCCCTAGACCTCTGCCCCAAAACCATCCCGCCAGCCAGAGCCCACGTAGACACCAAAGGATGTCCCACACCCAAAGCAGACAACTTCAGCATCAAACCCAACTGGAACACCATATCCTCCCTCATCTCCGCTCCCTCTCTAGAGCTAGGCATTCTAAACCTCGGTAAAGTAACCCTACAGAGACAACAAGGCATACTCCTCGTAAAGTCCACTCAAGACTCCGACGACCGTCTAGACTTCGACTCCCACCTCTCATTCTCCCAAAACAAGGTAACCGCCAACCCCACCGAACTTCCTCTCTTCTCCGAACCAACAACCATCACCCTCTACAACATAGATGAAATACAGCCCAAGATACTCAAAGACGGCACAGAATGCTCCGACTGCACCATCACCTCATACCAAGACAACACCCTCATCTTCACCGTGCCTCACTTCTCTACATATGAGATCACCGAAGGATACATAAACCCTCCCAATGCTCCAGAACCTGCAAGAACCACGGGAGGAGGAGGTGGAGGAGGAGGAAGAAGGTTAAGTACCACAAGCTCTGCCACTCCCGCCACACCAACCCTCTGTCTCCCGGGTTATCTCTTCCACCCCGCCACAGGCCAAAGATGCTCCACCCAAGCTCAATCCATCCCCGGCTGTCTGCCCAACTACCTCTTCAGTCCCATAACAGGCCAACTATGCTCTCTTCCCGCTTCGCCTCGCCAAAGCTCCACAGGAGCGACGGCGGGCTTCCCAACTGCCAACTTCACCAGAGACCTAGCTCTCGGTAGCAGGGGAGAAGATGTCAGAAACCTTCAGATCTTCCTTAATACACAAGGATTCACTGTCTCAAACCAAGGAGTCGGTTCAAAAGGAAATGAGACTGATTACTTCGGCCCGGCCACCCACTCCGCCGTCATCAGATTCCAGAACTATTACCGAGACGATATTCTTACTCCCGTCGGCCTAAGGAGCGGCACGGGGTACTTCGGTCCTTCTACTATGAGGAAAGTTAATGTGCTTCTTGTACAGTAACGCGGTAACGGCGTCTGAATTGAACGGTCGCATATTTCGTGATATTCTGTGGTCATGATAATCACCGATGATATAAAACAGAGAATAGCCGACCTTGCCCAAAAATATGGCTTTGATCTGGTCGTGCTTTTCGGCTCGCAGGCAACGGGCAGGACGCATAAGGAGAGTGACGTGGATGTGGCGTATTATTCCGATATCAAATTGGATTTCAATCAGGAAGTATTGATCAACACTGATCTCACGGTCATTTTTAAGAATGACCAAGTATCATTGGTAAACATTAAAAGGGCTTCCCCACTTCTGGCTAGAGAAGTCGTTGTTAAGGGCGTAGTCCTGTATGCAAAGGACAGTTCTCTTTTCAGTCAATTGTATGCGCGAACGCTCCGGATGTATGAAGAAGCTCGGCCGCTTTTCGAATTGAGACGGCATTATCTGGATTACAAGATAGAACAATATCGCCATGCCTAATCAGAATTTTATAGACAAGAAGAAGGAAATATTATCCAAGTATATTGATGAATTGGAGCCTTTAGTCACTGGCTACAGTATTGCAGAGTTGAGAGGAGATAACACCAAATACCACACTATCGAACGATTATTCCAATTGATTGTTGATACGATGATAGATATAAATGTTTATATATTACGCGAGGGTCATTTTGGCGCCGCTGATGATCTGCAGAGCACTTTTAAATTACTTGGCGATTTCAAAGTTCTTGATAATGTTTTCGCGAATAAGATCGCCCCAATCGTCGGAGCCAGAAATATGATTGTCCATAGATATGAGAAGCTGGACATGGATCTTTTTCTCCATAATCTCAAAAATAACTTCTCTGATTTCAAGACTTACATTATCCAAATCGACTCTTTCGTCAAGAATAATTGAGGTGGTCTCTCATACCAAAAATGACGGGGAGAAAGGGAATCTTAACGAAGAACCAATTTTCTTGTAAAATGTAGGCATGAATAATATTTGCCGGGCTATTGCTTTGATTTATTTTGGAATAGTGTTTTTGTTGCCGGCCGGCAACACCCATGCGGCCAGAATCACTTCACCTTCTCAAAACTATTTAGGACTAGTCGGCTATTGGACCATGGACGGGGCGGACACCGTCTGGACCTCTGCCACCGCCGCCACCACTTTGGACAAAAGCGGCAATGGCAATACGGGCACGCTTACCAACATGAGCCGCTCTTCTTCCCCCGTGTCCGGCAAAATCGGGCAGGGACTGGAGTTTGATGGGGGAGAGGATTATGTGAGTGTGGGAACAACAAATACCTATAATTTTTCCTCAGATTTTAGCATTTCAGCTTGGGTTAAAATTCCTTCTGATTTTTCAAGTATTGACACGATTTTGAATAGAGCAAACGGCAATTATTTATTAGGTTCTCCTGATTTAGGATATACTTTGGTATCTAGGAATATTTCTGGAAATATGTGGATAGCTTTTGATATCGGAGGGAGTTTGGCTGAAAGTACAGCAACTTGGAACAGTTCTTCACCGCCTGATGATCAATGGCACCACTTGATTGCAGTCAGGAATGGAAATACAAGCACAATTTATTGGGATACTGTTAGTAAGGCAAGTAATACTACGGATGTTGGTGATTTTTCTGTGTTAGGTCAAAGTCTCTATATAGGGGCCACTTTTACTACAACGTTAGAAACTTTCCAGGGGTCTATGGACGACGTCCGCATCTACAACCGCGCGCTGTCAGCGACCGAAATCAAACAGCTCTATAACCTAGGAAGGTAATATCGCGGATTAAAACCACGGGGTACTTTGGGCCTTCTACTATGAGGAAGGTGAAAGAGCTTTTGGAGATGTAGGGTGCGACTACGAGATATGGGCGCCATTATCATGACTTCTCACTGTTTTTGTTATCCACATAAGTTAGTTGACTAATTCACCGATTTAGACATAATATAGTGAATTAAATCACTGAAATTACTATAAAATGGTGAAATAGTTGAATAAAGATGAAAATATTTAGATATCTACAAGACAAAATCAAAGCGAATCTGGGAAAGAGAAAAATTCTCATAATCTATGGGCCCAGACAAGTCGGCAAAACCACTCTTGTCAAAGAGTTTCTTTCCGCGCCAAATAGCGTGTATTACAATTGCGATCAAGATGAAACGCGCATCTTATTCGAAGAAGCAAATCTTGAAAAGCTGGGGGCTTTGGTAAGAAAATATGATACGGTAGTTATCGATGAAGCGCAAAAAGTCACGGGAGTCGGACTATCTCTAAAGATTATTTTTGATAATTTCCCTGAAAAGAATTATATAGTTACCGGCTCATCTTCATTTGACTTGGCAAATTCCGTTAGTGAACCGCTCACTGGCAGATTTTTTTCATATACAATGTTTCCGATTGCGGAACTTGAATTGACCGGTAGTGGCAAGAACCCTATTGAACTTCGGGAGTCGCTGGAGAGCCGTCTTATCTACGGTTCATATCCCGAAGTTATTACCGCTTCAGATTTTGAGACAAAAAAAGAAATTATAAAAAACATTGCTTCAAATTATCTGTTCAAAGATATTTTAGTTTTAGGAGTAGTGCGAAATCCGGATGATTTGAGAAGACTTTTGCAAGCGCTCGCTTTGCAGAGCGGACAGGAAGTTTCTCATACAGAACTCGCTCAAACGCTCCGCATTGATAAAAATACCGTTAAACGCTATTTGGAAATATGTGAAAAACTGTATATATTGTTTTCTCTGCCGCCATTTGTTTCCAACAAGAGAAAGTCCATCTCAATGATGAAAAAATATTATTTCTATGATCTCGGTATCAGAAATGCTCTAATCAATAATTTCAATCCTCTGACATCTAGAAATGACGTCGGCGCGCTTTGGGAAAATTATATGATAGCCGAGCGAATGAAGTGGAACGCCGCTAGAGGTTTTGATCCAACATACTATTTCTTTCGTTCGTATGATAAACAAGAAATTGATTTATTTGAAGATGAAGGGGGAGTGATCAACGGATATGAATTCAAATTCACAAAGGATACGATAAGTCGTACCACCATGAAAGTGTTTGATCAGGATATTAAAGGGAAGAGGTTGGAATTGATCAATAAAGATAATTATCCTCAGTTTATCCAAAATATCTAAAAAAGTAACTGCTCACAAGACCGAGTGGTGTCATTCCCGCGAAGGCGGGAATCTAGGCCATATTTTGATCTGGATTCCCGTTTTCACGGGAATGACAGAAGAAAAGAAGGCTGTGGTGTGGCCATTACTCGGTCTTGTGAGGAGTTACCTAAAAAAAGTTATTCAGATAGATGAAAATGTTCCATAATGTACTAATGATTTAGTATTACTTTTAGATAGGCATACTTATCATTTAGTATATTTTGTTATGATATGGCTAATAATAAAGCTAAATTAGAAAACCAAAAACGTTAAATTAACACAAAATATGTTTTTACCACGAAAAATCTACAAAGAAGTTAAAGATCATTTACAACAAAAGCAGGTGACGGTTATTACCGGCATGCGACGTTCCGGTAAAACGAGCATAGAAATTTAGATGACAAGATGGCTTTGGAGGTCAAAGAGACACCGACTGATTTTGATTTAAATAATCTTAGAAAATTGGCTGAAAATTTGAACATTACCAAGCATTTTCTTATAGGAAAGAATAATTCACCGAAATTCGATCAATATATTTGGGGCGGCAGTATTAGGTTAATGGCTATACGGTAACCGTGCCTTCTTCCCGTCGGCCTAAGGAGCGGCACGGGGTACTTTGGGCCTTCTACTATGGGGAAAGTGAGGGAGCTTACTTGCATAAACTTTATATTTTTGTTAAAGTATAGTTGCATACTTTATAATTCGGTAATTATAGTCAATGTTTAAGCCGTATAATTTGTATGTTTTAACAGTTCTATGGATCAAAAAACCGATAAATTAATAAAAATCATTGATTTTTGGAAAAGGGAGGCACTCAACGACTCTCTTTTTCCTCGCGATCTAACCAATCGCATAGACATCAAGAGCATTGAGGTTGTTGATATTATCGGACCGCGCAGATCAGGCAAATCATCAGTCCTCAAATTGCTTATGAGGAAATTGCCTCCGCAATCGTGTCTCTATATAAATTTCGAGGATCCATTCTTCTTTGAGAATAATTCCCCAAGTATTCTAGAGGAAATTGTCTCCGTTTATGAAAACTACTTTTCTCCGGATTTGAAGTACTTGTTTTTTGATGAAATTCAAAATATCCAGGCATGGGAAAAATCTGTCAGGAAAATGAGGGATGCTCAAAAATACAAAATATTTGTAACCGGATCTTCCTCTAAACTTCTTAGCAGTGAAATATCCAGCGTTCTCTCCGGCCGCCATCTGTCATACAAATTATTGCCACTGTCATTTAGAGAGTATATGTCCTTCAAGGGAGTAATTGTGCCGGATGAAAAAAGTTTTTCCATTCAGAGCGATCTTATTGCCAAAATGCTCAAGGATTATCTCGTAACCGGCGGTTTTCCGCAGATAGTTCTGACCGAAAATTTTGAATTGCTCAAGCAGTATTACAGCGATATCGTTCAGAAGGATATATTTGTCAGATACAACGTAAGGGACAGGGAAACCTTGCAGAATATCGGAGTTTTTCTGATGACCAATTCTTCAAAGATAGTCTCCGCCGCATCGCTAAGGAGAGCGTATGGCAAATCTCATCAGCTCGTTGCCAATTATGTTAAATACTTTCTGGAAACTTTACTATGCTTTGAGATCAGGCAATATTACCCATCGCTTAAATCGAGGCAAAAGTCCTTGCCTAAATTCTTTTCAGTAGATCCTGGTATGGCCAGGAGTGTTTCCGCCAGTTTTTCCGATGACAGAGGACGGATACTTGAAACAGCGGTCTTTCTCGAGCTCTTGCGCCGGGAAGCGGAGATATACTACTGGAAGCAGCAGAGCTTCGATATTGATTTTATTGTTATAGATAGGGACGGTCAGCATCAAGTAATCCAAGTTTGTACCGATTTATCGTCGCCGGAAACCATGAAGAGAGAGTTGTCGTCGATCTCAAAAGTTGCCGATAGGATGGGCATATCGTCTGCTACGATCGTAACCATGGATAGGAAGGAGGTCATCGATCATCATGGCGTCAAAGTATTTATCATTCCGGCATACGAATGGTTTACCGACCTTGGAACGCAGGGTGCGGCTGGGGCGTGAACGGAATTTGTAGATACAGAGAAATATTGGAGCGGGACGGGGTACTTCGGGTCTTATACAATACGGAAGGTGAATGGAATGTGATACTCCTCTCTTCGTTCGGATCTTGATTTATCATACACTCGTATTATATATCAGTATACAATGAATAAGATTATAACTTTTCAAATTTCAAAGGGAGAAGACGGTTATTATGTGGCATCTGCAGATGATGTTTCTATATTCACGCAAGGCAAAACTTTTGAAGCGCTTCTTCGCAACATTCGCGAAGCCGTCGAAGTAAGTTTTGACGGATTTTCTGGTAAACGTTCAAAACATGTTTTTCCTCCGGTGATGATGAACATGGATTTTTCCGAAGTAATTCATGCCTAAACTCTGCAGATTTCCGGGAAAAAACTTATCAAAATACTTCTTAGTGAAGGTTTCGTAAAGGTGCGTCAGAAAGGGAGTCATGCTCGTTTGGCTATTAAAAAGAGCGATGTCTTTTATTACATAACTATTCCGTTGCATGAAGAGCTTGATAGAGGAACTCCGAAGTCAATTATTCGTTCTCTCGAACGCTGTTTTGATGCAGACAAACTGAAACAGCTTTTTTATACTCACTGACTTTCTTTGCTGGATGGCCCGCATGCGCGGCATTTTATCTCAATCTTTATGCATGCTATTATAAAAGCATGAATATGGGGAATGTTAAATTAAAATCGGCCGCAATCTTTCTCCTTCTCC